>ENA-OPCN01000250-OPCN01000250.1-human-gut-metagenome-genome-assembly--contig:-NODE-250-length-51811-cov-9.807037_pt1 | contig 51811 bp, 45 predicted proteins | sample MGYA00241567_ERZ501485 | MGnify/ENA primary metagenome ERZ501485 (study PRJEB25962, sample SAMEA2042579) | human gut metagenome | biome: human gut; feature: human-associated habitat; material: faeces...
CGTTCCCGCTATCGTTTCGAAAACATATATAGCTATTCTAACATGTTTTTCCTCTGCTTTTTTATTATAAATAGTTTTTGAAAATATTTCAAGTTCTATTGAAGCCGACGCTTCAATTCATACTTAACATCTGAAAGCGGACCGTTATTTGGTGTTCTTACTGTATTATAATAATTTCTTGCATAGACAAAAGGATATTTAGGAAGCCAGCCAAGCTTGAAAAATATCGTAACAGTATCGGCACCCTGCGATAGCATTAGTTCATCAATTGTCTTTTCATGAGCCGGAGAAATTGATGAGAAAACTTTCAAAAGATAATCAGTAAACGTTATACTGTAATATCCTGTTGCAGTGCCTGGTTTTGCAATAAGTTCAGAAATCTTGAAGTTTTCATTACCCTTAATATCTTTTACATCCTGCGGAAGTGAAAGGGTTTCTCCATGAACCTGTTCAATTTCATACCATTGCCCATTGTAATTTATACGCATCATATTCGGTTTCGGCATATAAATATCATCAAATTTGTTCTCAAGAATTGTCTTCCCATTCATGTCGACAACTCCGTATTTAAAATCTTTACAAGTCAGAAACATGCCGCCAAACAAAAGGTCAATAGAAGAATATTCCCGCGGCAAAATTTCTTTGCCTTTAGCGTCGTAAAGTGCATATCTGCTTCCGCGTCCGACTTTCAAGTATTTTCCAAGAACTCTTTCGACATGAGTGTATTTAACCGGAACAAGCACATTTCCCTGATTATCAAGCAGCCCAAACTTGTTTTTCTTTTGGACAATAAATGAAGAATCACCAAGAACAATCATTTTCTTATATTCAGGCTCAATAATTACCTCATCATCACAACTTTTAAGCCCGAAAAGATTTTCTTCATCCTTAAAAACTTTCACACAAGCATTTTCTGATACAGAAGCTGTTTGGGTTTCAGCAGAAACTATGTTCTGGCAAACCAAAATTATACTTAAAACCAATAAAAATTTCTTCATAAATATATCATAACATAAAATTATGTTATGATATAATATATATTGAGGATAATATGAAGAAAAAGATTAAAATTTTAGGTGGTGTTATATGTGCGGCAGCTGTATTGGCAGCAATTCCGTCCGTTTTTTATCTGAAAGTTCTACCGGCAGCAGTTTCAAACCCGCGGGTTATTTCTTTTGTAGAAAGAAATGTAAATAAATATACTGATCTGAACATGGAAATAAAAAATCCTGTTCTTAAAACAAGTTTTTCGCCGGTAATTGCTTTTAAAACAGATAAAATTAAGCTTGCAAAAAATGACATTGAAATATTTGCCGTTGAAAATCTTGATACAGAAATTTCTTTTAAAGATTTGTTTAAAAAACGAATAATTTTAAACAGGTTTGGCTTGGACTATATATTTGCAGATGTGAATAAGTTGATGGCACTCGCTCCCGGGCAAAAAGAGCAAAAACAACAAAAAAATGACTGGGAAATTGACTTTTTTGATTCTGTCCTCTATTTGAAAAAGAGCTTAATCCTCTACAAACTTGAGCCGGATGTTTATGTAAAGCTTAACGCTGATAATTTAAAAATTGACAATACCCAAAAAGTTGAAAAATTTGTCCACTTTAATATTGATACAAAAATAAAAAAGGGTGACAAAATTCTGCACTTTGCAATAGCAGACAAAAACAGAGTTGTTATAAAAGATAAAACCCTTCTTGTTAACGACTGCGTTCTTGATATAAACAAATCAAATGTACATATAAATGCTGATGCGTCAAGAAAAACAGGTCTGAATGTAAATCTTTCCTCTAAAAAATTTAAAGTTAAAGACGTAATAGATATAGTTGATTCAAACATAATCATTAATAACGGAAGTGAAATGCTCGCGTTTTTTAAAGATATGAACGGGGACTTTGACTTCAATATAAACATGAAAAATAATGATTTGAACGGTACGGTAAACCTTAACAAAAGTTCTTTGAAGATTATTCCAGTCAGCAATCTTCCGGTTACTGTTAATAAGGGAACCGTAGTTTTGACGTCAAACGACATAACTTTAAAAGACATTGAAGGTTATTACGGGTCACAGCAGACAAATAAAATTGCAGTAAACGGGATTATGAAGGATTACACAAAATCCTGTGATACTGAGGTAACAATAACAACTGTTGCAACAAATGATTTTGCAAAAAATTATCTCTCAAAGCTTGTAGGTATACCGCTCGAAATCGTTGGAAAAGCAGGAACTCGTATTATTGTCAAATCAATTTATAATAAAATTGATGTTGACTGGGCTTCAAAACTTGCCAAAGGCAGTGATATTCTTGTAGATGGAGCATCTCTAACTCCTGCAAACTGGGATAGAGCGGTTCAGGCAGATCTGCATTTTGAAAATAATATTTTAAATATTAAAGATATTAACTACTACATTGCACAGGAAATCGTTAAGGGCAGTAAAGTCAAGCCAGTCTTAACACTTAACGGCAATGTAGACTGCTCAAAACCTATACCATTTGTTCAGGATTTAGGTTTTAATATTCCAGACCCTCTGCCGAGTGAATTTTTAAATGTTCTAATCGGACAGCGACTGTTTAAAGGCGGAAAATTTTCAGGAGATCTTGCCGTACTTAACAACGGACCTTATCCTGTTATCAAAGGTAATATGAAAGCAGAGGGAATAAGAATTCCGTCACAGAGAATAGCAATCAAAAACGCGGAACTGTTTACCGACAGAGATACTATTCACCTTGTAGCTGACGGACGTTACAAACGCACCCAATTTGACTTTGCAGGTGATATTGCAAACGGAATAAAATATCCGATAGTTATCAAAAATGTTAATTTTGGCATGGATAAGATCGATATTGATAAAATTTTGCAGTCATTTAACAAGCAGAATACAGATGCTGTAAAACAGCCGCAGAACGTTGTGCCGGAATCAGTTATGGAGGATGAAAACAGCGAAATTGCCGATGAAGCAGTTGTTTTTGATGTAAATAATCTTATTATCGAAAGATGTATTTTCAGACTTAAGGAAGGAAAATATAAAGATATTAACTTTGGTAACCTTGCTGCTAACCTTACATTGGACAAAAACAATATTTTACAGTTGAAATCCAACAGATTTGATATTGCAGAAGGAATATCTTCAGTAAAAGTATTCTGTGATTTGAAAAAACATAAATATAATATTAAACTAGGCGCAAAAGATGTTAATTCTGATTTGATGTCAACTACATTGCTAAATCTTCCGCGTGAAATTTCCGGAAAAGCAAGCGGAATAATAGATTTATATACAGATGACAGTTTAAAGCTTAACGGAGCAATTAAATTTGCTGTAAACGACGGTCAAATTCAAAAAATCGGACTTGTTGAGTACGTAATGAAATTTGCTGCGCTCTTTAGAAACCCGCTTGTTATGATAAGCCCTTCAACTATTTCGGATATAGTTAACATTCCGGAAGGAAAGTTCAATAAAATAACAGGTGAATTGCTGATGAAAAATAATGTTATAGAACTTCTTAAGATTAAATCATCATCACCGCAGCTAAGCAGCTTTATAATTGGACGATATGATATTGAAAAAAGCGATGCAATGCTTAGAATTTATACCAAATTCAGCAGTGAAAAGAAGGGATTTGCCGGAGCTTTGAGAAGTTTCTCATTAAACAGTCTTGCTAACAGAATACCTCTAAGCAGCCGCAACGATGCACAGTATTATGCTGCAGAACTTGAGCAGCTTCCTAAACTCGAAGTAGGCGAAGAACAATCACAGGTATTCTTAACAAAAGTCGATGGAGATGTAGTTAACAATAACTTCCTTTCCTCTCTTAAAAAAATTAAATAATCGGATAAGCAGTAAATGATTAGAATAAATAATATAAATTTCAACACCGATATGGTAAAAACAACAGAAAATGTTAAAAAATCTTCTGAAATAAATACCGTCTTTGGCGCTGAAAATTCATCCAATATCGATGACGAAAAAGGGCTTTCGGTTGAGCAGGAAAAAGTTTCACCTAAAGGAAGCTCCAGTCCGCAACACTTAAAAAATGCGCCAAGTCCTATCATAACCGTAGCAGGTGAAAAAAAGCTTGCAGCTATCGTCGTAGATACAAAAACAAATCTTTTATACACATATGATGATAAAGGTAATGCAAAAACAGTATACTCTGTAGCTACCGGTAAAAAATATACTCCAACACGCAAAGGTATAAAAATGATTACAAATGTGGAAGCTTATCCTTATAAAACAGCTTACGGAACGAAACGCAAAAAAAATCCTAAAGATTATGGTCCCAACGTAATCATTATAGAAAATATCAACCCTGAAACAGGCAAAATTTACGGCAGAAACGGACAGTTTATCCATGGCAATAATAACCCGAAAAGCCTTGGTACGTATGCTTCATTAGGTTGTATAAGAATGGACAACGAAGTTATTAAAAAAATTGCAAAAGAAGCAGTCAAAAATTCATATGTGCTTATTCAATAACACATATTATAAATAACATTTGCGTTCCTGTCCTTCAACACCTGCATAAAGCTCAACAAATTGTTTTGCCGGACTTACATCAATCTTTGTCAAAAGAACCTCTTCAATCTGGAAAAAACCTACATCTCCGGACATTTCAATATCAATCTTAATCGGTTTTCTTTCTCCATGGTAAATTCCGATACGGTTGATAGCATTTGCAGAGTATTTGTGAATATCACCGACACGCGGGGCAGAATTTATTGCAAGAGGAATTCTAGCGCGGCCTTTTGTCATATCGCACCCGTCTGCAATAAGAATAATTCCTGCTTCTATAGAGTGAATTTTTTTTGTTGACATGTGACCGATAATAGCTTCTGTAGCAAGTGATTTTATTACAACACGCTTATGAAGATTATCCGGAAAAACATGAAGCAGAGTTCTGTCAATTATAGGCTGGGCAAGCATTGCAGACATATCTTCATGCCCCTGCCGCCCTATTGACATGCCGAGATCATGCATTAAACCTGCAAGGATAACGGCACACATACTGTCTTCAAATGTACCTATCTCCTCAGTTTCAAGTGAAGTCTTAATTCCCGATTCCTGCAAAATATTCAGCATTTTAATAGCATTACCTGCAACCTGACGCATATGAACAGGTCCATGGTCATTAAATCCCAAGCGCTTTATCGAAACATTATTTGCATAATCCTGTAATTCCTGCAGCTCCTCATCCGCAAAAAGATAATTCACCAGCTTTAAACAGTTAGGGTTATTTTGCAGACGCTTCTGTATTTTTGATTCAATTGAAACTTCTTTTACAGATTTCATATATTTTCTCTCTTTTATTATTTTACCTATATATATTAACTCATAAATATATTTTTTTAAAATATGTTTCTTATTGACATTTTGATGAAAATTATATAAAATATATATGTTAGGCATGCCTAACAAAATTTTCAAAAGAGAGCGCTATAAATTAATTTAGGAGGTATTATGGCAGTAAAAATCTTGTATGGTACTGAAACAGGTAATTCAGAAACTTTAGCAGTTCAGGCATCAGAAGCTTTGAAGGATGCCGGTATAGAAGCGGATGTACTTGATATGGGCAATGTTTCATTAAATGATTTAAAAGGATACGATAAAGCTCTATTTATTACAAGCACCTGGGGCGACGGCGATGCACCCGGCAATGCTTTAGAACTGCTAGAAGAACTACAATCTGAAAAAAGCAAATGCCTTACAGATTTGAATTATGCAGTATTCGGTATCGGCGAATCCATATATGAGCATTTTTGTCAGGCTGCAATAGACTTTGATGAGGCGGTATGTGATTTGGGAGCAAAAAGGATTGAAAATTTAGAAAAGAGCGAAGATGACAACGAAGAAAATTTAAAAAAATGGATTGAAAAAATTATTCCAAAACTAAAATCCTAATAAACTCACACAGTTCTCCTTTACGCTTAAAACGGGCAAAAGCCCGTTTTTGTTTTTAATCAAAATCTGCCGTCACATTTTGTTCCGCAAAAAATGCAATTTTCGCCGTCAAGATTATACTCAAGAAGTCCGTATCCGTTTCTTATAATTACCGGTCTATGACAATTTTTGCAATATGTTGCAGAAGTGCTTCGACTGGTTAAGTTCCCAGTGTATACATATTTTAAACCAGAATTTTGCGCAATCTCATACGCCCTTAACAAAGCGGGAAATGCAGTTGCCTCTCTGTCCATAAATCTGTAACTCGGGAAAAATGCACTAAAATGAAGCGGCACAAGTTCTCCAAGATTTTCGGCTATCCAGCTGCATTCAGACTTAATATCTTCATCAGAATTATTCTCCCCCTCAATCAGCATTGTTGTTAACTCAAGCCAACAGTCTGTTTCGTTTTTTACATATTTAATAGTATCCAGAACCGGCTTTATATGAGCAAGACAATTTTTCTTATAGAAATTCTCACTGAAACCTTTCAAGTCAATATTAGCTGCATCCATGTATTTAAAAAATTCCTTTGCGGGCTCCGGATTTATAAAGCCTGAAGTTACTGCAATTGTTTTAATCCCGTTTTCTCTGCATAATTTTGCAGTATCAACCGCATATTCAAAGAATGCTATAGGATCGTTATAAGTAAAAGCAACACTTTTACAAGCATAGTATTTTGCAGTTTCAACAATTTCAGCAGGTGACGCTTTATTTAAAAACTTATTACTGCCCCTGTTTTTTGTCGTCTTCCAATTCTGACAGAATTGGCATCCCATGTTACAGCCTAAAGTCCCGAAGGATAGAACCGAACTGCCAGGATAAAAATGGTAAAGCGGCTTTTTTTCAACAGGATCTATTGCAAGCCCTGTATTATAGCCGTAAGAAGTTAGAACAATCTCCCCGCCGGCATTTTTCCTTATATGGCAGAAACCTTCCTGGTTTTCCTTAAGAATGCAATTACGCGGACAAATTGTACATTGAACCCTGTTATCATTTAAATTCTTTTGATATTTCATAAAGAGATTATAATGCTTTTATGTAAAAAATAAAATAGCCATAGAAATCAATACCTAAATCTGAAAATCCACCGCAAACGCAAAGATGGATAAAACCTTGTAATGACCCAATTGTTGGACAATATGGCGAACAAAGAAGCACACATGTCCATAATGGTATTGATATTGCCGTATCTGTTGGAACCCCAATAAAAGCAGTTGCAGATGGAAAGGTTTACTATGCAGGTGCGAACAGTCCGGTGAGCAAGAGGCTCGCTTCATACACATTATAAACGCAATTTTGACATTTGTAAATTCCCTGCTAAATTAAAAATCAGGGAAAATCAGACGATTTTTGTTAAATTTGGTAATTAAAAACCGATGCTGCATAAGGTTTTTAAGATATATTCCCTACAAAATAAAGAACAGGGAATATGCAGTAGCTTTTTATTGTATAATAGAAAGAAAAGGAAGTTATGCGCGCATATTATTCAGAAAAAGTTTCAAAATTTTTAAGTACATCAGAACATGAAATTCTTGGTCAATTACTAATGAACCATTGTTTTCCTAATGATTTGGAACAGAAACGTGCTTGGGCTGAGCAAATTCATATTTTAACACAAAATCTTGTTGATTTTCCTAATGCAACTTTATTTTTCGAATTTTCAATTCCTAGAATGGGTAAAAGAGTTGATAATATTTTGTTGCTTAATGGAATTATATACTTATTAGAATTCAAAATATTTGCTAAAAGTTATGAATCTTATGCGATAGACCAGGTTGTAGACTACGCCCTTGATTTAAAGAATTTTCATTCTGGAAGTCATAATAAAACAATTGTACCAATCTTGGTTTCAACAATGGCAAAAGAAGCTCAAAATGAAGTACTATTTGCCAATGATAAAGTTTCCAATTGTCTTAAAACAAATGCAGATAACTTAGAAAAATTAATTAAAAATATTGATATAAAATATAGAAAAAAAACATTTGATGTACAAGAATGGTTGAATTCTTCGTATAAACCAACACCAACCATTGTTGAAGCAGCCCAAGCATTATATGCAAATCATTCTGTTGATGATATATCTAGACATGGTGCAGAGGCAATTAATCTTACACTTACCAAGAATACTGTTGAAAAAATTATTAAAGATAGTAAGAATAATAAACAAAAATCAATTTGTTTAATAACTGGGGTGCCAGGGGCTGGAAAAACTTTAGCAGGTTTGGATATAGCAACTTATTCAATGAATTATGATAAGGACGAACAAGCTTGTTTTTTATCAGGCAATGGGCCTTTAGTTAAAGTTTTAAGGGAAGCTTTGATCCGAAATAAATCCCAGTTAGAACATATATCAAAGAAAAAGGCTGAACCACAAGTCTGTGCATTTATTCAAAATATTCATCATTTTAGAGATGAGTATGTTGAAGACTTGAATCCTCCAATTGAAAAGGTAGTTATTTTCGATGAGGCACAAAGAGCTTGGAATAAAGAGCAAGCCTCAAAATTTATGAATAAAAAAAGTAAAATTAAAAATTTTAACTATTCAGAACCAGAATTTTTGCTTGGAGTTATGGATAGGCATCCTGATTGGTGTGTAGTTATATGTTTAATTGGTGAGGGACAGGAAATCAATACAGGTGAAGCTGGACTAGAAGCATGGTTTAACGCATTGAAAGAAAGATATCCAAATTGGAGAATATACTGTTCACACCATATCGATTATTTATCGAATACAAAAGTTTGTACAAAAAATGAACTACACTTAAGTGTTTCATTACGTTCTTTTAAAAGTGCTAAATTATCCGATTTTATTAATAATTTAATAGATAATAAACCTGATAAGGCAAGAAGTATTTATAAGGAGTTATCAAAAGAATACCCAATCTTAGTTACAAGAAATTTTGAACAAGCTAAAACTTGGGTAAGACAGAATGCTCGCGGTTCTGAGCGTACAGGATTGCTTGCCCATTCCAATTCAATACGTCTTAAACCAGAAGGGATATTTGTTAAATCTGAAATTGATTGTAGAAATTGGTTTCTAAATAGAAAAGAAGATGTCCGTTCCTCATGTGCGCTTGAAGATTGTGCAACAGAGTTTGATGTTCAGGGGCTAGAACTTGATTGGACTGTTGTTGCTTGGGATGCAAATTTAAGATATAACAAATGCTGGGAATATCTGAAGTTTTCTGGTGATAAATGGAAACACATCAATAATATTGACGACAAAAAATATCTTTTAAATTCATATAGAGTATTAATGACACGTGCTAGGCAGGGGATGGTAATATTTGTGCCTTATGGAGATGAAAGAGACGAAACAAGAAACCCAAAATTTTATGATGGAATATATAAATATTTACAAGAATGTGGTATTAAAACTATAGAATGTTAGGAATAATTTAGTGGTTTATAGAACAGGAAAAATGCGCTATCCCCAAACTCAACTTTGTACTTCAAAATATTGTATTGCATATTTAGATATTTTAGGGTCTAAAAATCTTATTGATAATGATAAGAATAATGAATTTTTAAATTATTTAAACATGCTTTGTGGTGACGCTTTATTAGAAGTTAGTTCTAATAAAGATATTTTTATAAAAATTTTTTCCGATAATATTTTATTGGCAGTTAGTACTGAAGGTGAAATTCAAACAAGAAAAGAAAGAATCGAAGCATTAATTAACAGAGTAGGAAATATTCAAAATGAAATATTACGCTATGGGTATTTGGTACGTGGTGCAATAGTAGAAGGTGACTTTTTTCATAATGATGTGATTGTATATGGAAAAGCTTTAATTAAAGCTGTAACTGATGAAGAACAAATTGCAATATATCCCAGAGTAATAGTTCAGAAGGAAATTTTTGAATTATTGCCACATTATTTTATAATGGATGAAGATAATTTAGTATTTTTAAATCAATTTATATTTAGTAACACATTGGAACATATAAGTTTTAAATATCAATTACTTGAGATATTGAAAAAGAATCCCGATGAAAAAATCCGACAAAAAATTATGTGGATTATAAATTATTATAATAATTATTTTAATTGTTATAAAAATAAATTATCAGCAGAAATATTTATAACAGAACAAGATATAAATGCTATAATTAATCAAAATTAATATTATTTTGTCATTGTAAATTTAATATTCATGATTATTATGAATGCACAAATTTTTGTATAATAAAAGTATGAAAAATCAATTATTAAAACAAATAGTAAATTATTATTTGAATAGTCCAAATTATAATGGGTATACTATTCCAGAATTATATGAACAATATCCAGATATAGAAGAAATAAAGAAAATTATTATTGAATTAATTAAAGATAATTTATTAGATTTATATTATTGTAATACTAATCATTTTGTGAAAAATTTTGATTTAAATATTCCATTAGAACAAAAAATTGATTTTATAAGTAATTTACCCGATTCTTATAACCCAAAAAATTTTGAAGAAATTAAAATTGATGAAAAAAATAGCATTAGATTTGTTTGTGATAATATATTACCTCCAATATCACTATTTCCCACTCCAAATATTATAAAAGAATATATAAAAAATAAACCAAAATATTACAAATTACCGCCATTTAATAAAATGTTACTGGAAGGAATGCCTCATTTACATTTTTTATATTTTAGGATTGATGTTTTAAATAGATTTCTTTATGATCCAAGATATTTAGTATATAACATGGATTATACTGGGTCAATTTATTATAAAATAGAAGACAGCAAAAATGAAAAAGATGAAAATAATATTTATTTAAGTCATTTTGGTTTAGCATATAATCGTAAAACTAATGAAAATGTTATAACAATATTTCCTCATGATTTAGCAAAACTGTCACTTAAGCACCAATACTATTTCTATTCACATTTGTTTGATAATCAAGAAGACTTTGTTCCGGATATATCATATTATAAAAATGTAATTGGAGAAATTGCGGATGGAATATCAATTTTTTCCGCATTTTTTGAGGAGATGAAACTAATTAATAAGATGTTTGACATTATTTGTGAAAAAAAATTATTTAAAAAAATATTTGAATATAGCCAAGAAAATCGTCCTGAATATTTTCATCCATTTATGATGCCAACAAAAACGATGTATCATAATTTTTGTAGAACTATATATAGAATATTTGTTGAACAACTTGATAAAGATGCAATAATAGCATTTGCGCAAAAAATAAAAGTTGAGTTGGATAATATAGAAAAAACGCGTCCAATGACATTATTACAACAATTATTCAGCAAAGGTTTTAAAGCTATGGATGGTAGTGATACGGGAAAAGAAATTGTAGATATATGGAAAAAAGAGTTACATGAATGTCGTAATAAAATATCTCATTCTTTTGTAGATGATGTATACGATATAGACATTTTTAAAAAATATAGAAATACAATTAATGAAGCGTACAAATCAATACGTTTAATCAGACTTGTTCTATCCTCATTACCTAAAATTAAAAAAGCTATTAGGAATAGTGAAATTGAAATATCAGAAGATTTATATATTGGAAATATAAATATATATTTTTCACCTTTAAAATAAATTAAATATTAATAAATTTGCTCGTAAAAATTATTTTTAATATCATAATACTATGAAAGATTTTTTGTCAGATATTAATAAAATTCAGAAAGCAATAAGAGAAAAAACTCTTGTAATTTTTGTTGGTGCCGGAGTTTCTGCAAATTCAGGTGTGCCAACATGGGGACAACTGATAAATTGGATGGCTAACGAGTTAAATATCGACAAAGATATTCAAGAAAATGAATATTTGAAAATTGCTCAGTATTATTACAATGATAATCCTAAAAGATTTTTGAAAAGTATTGAAAATTTTTTGCATAGGGATTGGCAGCCTAATACTATTACCGAATACCTGTTTAAAGAATTTTCTCCTCAATATTTTGTTACTACAAATTATGATAATATACTTGAACAAACTTCAAATAAACTTTCCATACCATACATGTTGATTGCGCAAGATGAAGAAATTCCGAAAATCGGAAACAATAACGCAATTATAAAAATGCACGGCGATTTTAATCATAAAAATATCGTTTTAAAAGAAGATGATTATTTAAAATACTCTGAAAACTACAGATTGATGGAAGTTTTTATCAAATCATTATTTGCAACAAATACAATTTTGTTTGTCGGCTTTTCTGCTGACGATCCGAATGTTAATCAAATTTATTCTTGGGTAAACAATATTTTGCGACAAAACCAAAGAGAAGTATATCTTTTGCAAATTAATGATGTTGATACAGATTATGAATTAAAGCGAAAATATTTTGACAAAAAAGGTATTCGTATCATAAACTACAATGAATTAATAAAACCGATAGAACGTTATATTAAAGAAAAGTATTTAGACAATGAACTTAAAACAATTAAAGATGAAAAAGGAAAACAGTTATACAAATTACTGCATTTTATAAAAAATGCTACCCCCAATATATTTGAGCAATGTTATCAAAGACTATTGCCAACTAGATATATGAACTATTTATCTGATAAGGAAATTTCAAAAGTAATTAACAATTATTGGAGCTGTTATAATGGAATATTATCTACCAGTAATGATAAAAACATGGGTAAATTAATAAAATTTTTAGAAGGGAAAAAAACAAAAGCTAAAGAGATAAAAGAATTACTGGCACATTTAGGTATAAATAAACTTATAGAAAAAGAATGGAAAAAAGATAAGATAATAGTAAAAAATAAACTGGTTATATCTTCTGCTCATGCGCCTGAACTCAACAGTTTAGATTTGATAAATGAATTTAACTATATTGAGGCTGAAAAATATTTAGGAAACATCAATGATGAACAATTTATTGATGAATATATAGATAAAAGCATTAATTCTGTAAATGTATTTGAAAAAGTTAATATATTACTAAAATTGCATAGGTATGAACTTGCTTATAACATGTTGAAAAGAATATCTTATAAAGCAAAAAAAGCTGATAATAATTTTATTTTTGTTATTTCTGAATTCAACAAAAAAGTAGTATTTAACTATTATCATTGGGATTGTTATTATAATTGTTCAGATGAAAAGAAACAAGAACTTGATGATATTCAAAGAAGTTGCTGGGCAATTAATATTCCGAATATGATGGCAAAACTACTAACAGAAGAAGAAAGAAACATAATTCAAGATAAGTTGAATTTTAAATTTATTGAAAATCTGGATAATAAAATCTTAAAGGATGCTTTAGAAAATACTCAAACAAAATTTTGTTTAAAAGAACTATACAATATTTTTTCAAAAAATTACATTTTTATAGATAATTATCAAGAGTTTCAAAAATTGTGCAAACATTGTATATCCTCAGAATTAGATAGTATAAAGAGTGAAGAAGATAATATAAATTCATTAGATTATTTTTCTACATATCAAAATCATTATGATTATTTAGATTTGCTTTTGATTATAAGGTATGCAAAAACATCAGATTTAAATAATATAACATTCTCAAATAAAATAAAAGAATTACCACTAAAGGAAGAGGCTGACAAAATTAAATTGTTAAACGCATACAATAACCTTATAAATTCAATTTCTCATTTTAACTTATGCGAAGGTTGTTCACATGGTAATAAATATTTAGAATATTTGAATAAATTTTTCATAGTATTAAAAATTTTACCACTTAATAAATCAGAAATAACAACCGTTATTGAAAATTATTTAAGCTTAATTAGACATTATGGTTGGTATGAAGATTTTTATACTACAAATAATTTATTATTTTATTTACTTAATTTTATAATCAGCAACCATAATAATTCGTATGGAAATACAAATTTAAACTCACAAATTTTGGGAGATTTTTTAGTATATATAGTTAATAATTCTTCAAAAATTAAGGATGCTGTCTGTGATAAACTCCAAGTTATCAGATTTGTAGATGAAATTTCAAGTATTTTAAAACAAATAGAACCGAAGTTATGTATATCTTCTTTTGAAGTAAGTGAAAAAACAAATTTTGCAACACGCTTATACAGTTTTATTTATAAGCTAACTGATAAATCAACAAAAAAAATAATCGAAAAGTTGATCGTTAACGAACTTAAAAATAATTTTCATCATGAATTATACCAATATGCTTGTCTGGAATGCATTGTTCAACCGAACATTAAATATGAACAAAAATTAGTTCAAGAAATTGAAGATAGGATTGTCCTGTATAATAAGCTAAAAAAAGACAAACCCAATACACGTAACGGTTTTACTAATAATCCTGTTGGTTTAGATGATATTTATGATATTTTGAAGACTATTGCCAATTTACTTAATTTTGAAAAATTGGAAAATTTTCAGATTTTTGAACAATATAAAAATCACAAAGATTTTGAAACCTATGATTACTTTTTGTTTTCAATGAATATGAAGTCTTACAATTATAAGAATTTTAAATTAAGTTATCTGAATTACTTAACCAAAAGAAAAAAAGAAGAGTTAAGACAACTACTGAATTCTGATTTGGAGAAAAAAGATATTCTCAAAAAGAAATTCTTTAATGAAATTTCATTAGATAAGGATACAAATAACCGTTTAAGAGATATAATACTTAATTTATTATATGATGAGCCACTCAAAGAATAATATTTTTATTATTTTTGCTTAGAATATAAATATTGAATATTGTATTATTAAAATTTCAGAGATTATTTCACTCTGTTTTTTTGTTCTAATTGTTTCTGGGTTTGTTTAACTGATTCTAAGAAATGTTTTTCGACTTCGGATAATTCATTTTTGATTGTTTCTTTGTATTTGGCATATTCGGCAAGTGCTTTGTTTTCAGCTTCAAGTTTTGAAATTTTTCCCGGATTATCGAGAAGTTCGCTACCTGTCATTTTTATAAAATCATCCAGTTTTGCTATCCAATCTTTCATTGTCATAGGTATTTGTCGGATTGCCTGCAATTCTGCAAACTCAAGATAAGCAGATGTTATTCGATTTAAAATATTTAATTCTTTTTCATCAAGATAATTTTTTGCAACCGTAACTTCATCTTTCTTTGGATGGTTACCTTTAAAAACAGTCAACCCCATATTATCTTTTGTGCTATCTGCCCGCAAATAAATCACTTCTGCTGCAGTATGGCCGTGTGCGGCAAAATGCATTTTATTCTGGACAACTTTAAAAAACAGTTTAGTCTCCTCAGCATTAGGATTATAATCCATACTTGTAGCATAAATATCTAAAATCTGGCGGTAGAAAACTTTTTCAGAAGAACGAATATCTCTGATACGTTCTAAAAGTTCTTTCCAATATCCGCCGCCACCTGCTTCTTTTAGCAAATCATCATTTAGGGCGAAACCTTTTTTCATATATTCTTTTAAAACTTGTGTCGCCCAAATTCTAAATTGAGTGCCACGTAAAGATTTAACACGATATCCGACAGAAATTATTACATCAAGATTGTAGTGTTTGGTATTGTAATTTTTTCCATCGGAAGCAGTTGTTCGGAATTTCCGAACAACTGAATTTTCATCCAGTTCTCCTTCCTCAAAAATATGAGAAATATGTTCACTAATATTGGCTTTGCTTGATTGAAACAATTCAACCATTTGATTCTGCGTAAGCCAAACTGTTTCATTTTCTATTCTTACATCAATTTTGGTTTGACCGTCTTGTGTCTGGTAAATTATAATTTCATTTTCCATGCTATAATCCTTTATTTTAAGCAATTATAACATATATTATATATTATAGCGAATTAAAACAAAACCCCTGAACAGTAAGCAACAGGGGTTTTAAAGTGATAAAACTATTTGAAACGTAATTATTCTTGCTGTTCTTCGCTTAAAAGTTTATCGTACATTTCATGTAAATGTTGTACCAAGCGATTTCGCTCATCCTCTGTAAATTCAGGTTCAACAGGATTTTGACGTTCTATAAGGCTTTTCACAATATCGTTGAAATTACATTTAAACAGATTATTTGATTGAAGTAAGAATTTCCTTGAAGGACCGTCATTTTGAATAGCATCTTGGACTAATTTTTTAGCAAGAATGCTGTAAAGAGGCACTTTCTCTTTCAATCCGCTTGCATTTGTAATAGTCTTTTGTTGACATAATTCAAGACTTATTGCCTGAAATAATGTCTCAGGAATTACTTTTTTCTTCCGCCCTGCGGGATTGCCGGAGCGTCCTTTGGTAAAACGAGTATTCTTTGGCGGTTTTCCATAACCGATTTCGTAATTTTTATTATTCTCCATCTTGAACCTCCGCAAAGTTTTTGATTAATTTAGCAGTTTTGCCGGTTTCTTTCTCCCAGCGAAAAATTGTTACATCCACATATCGCGGGCTTATTTCAATCAATCGAGCTCTGCGTTTACATCGTTCTGCGGCAAGCAATGTAGAGCCTGAACCGCCAAAACAGTCCAGTACAATGTCATTTTTAGACGAAGTATCTAGCATAATCGAATGAAGTAAAGATACAGATTTCGTTGTAGGATGCAGTTTCAGGAGTTCCAAAGATGCAGGGTTTGTTGCTCTGACGCCAGGATAATCCCAAACATTTGTACGATACCTGCCATATTTACCTAGTTGAATATGGTTTTGATGCTTGGCTTTTCCGTTTTTGAATATCGGTACCATCTCATGTTGGCTTCTATACAAAGCCCCCATACCGCCGACGCCTTTATTCCAAACTGCTATATTTTTGAGCTCGGTATAATGCTTTTTACCTTCTGTGAGTAATGTATTTAATCCAATCCAATCAATGAACAGATAATGCAAAGAACCGTCAACAGAGAATTTTATCAGATTTTGTATAAATTTTGAGATAAATTCAGCAAATTCTGTATCAGTCATTTCGCCTGATGCCATAGCAAATTCTTCGTGTTGAGTTTTACCTAACCCGCAAACATGTCCGTTTATTTTGCAATTATATGGCGGATCAGTAATAACTATTTGAGCAAGTTCGCCCTGCATAAGAAATTCAAATGACTTGGCAAGTAAGCAATCTCCACAAAAAACAAAATGATCACCAAGCCGCCATAAATCTCCGAGTTTTACTCGTACAGGTATATTTGCGTCGAGCCAACTTTCGTCTTCTTTGTCAGAGTTGTGGCCTTTATTTCCGTCTGTATCGTCAGCAAGGAATATTTTATCGTAATCAACGGTATCAAAGCCTAAATCCTCAAAACTGATGTCAAATTTTAACAATTTTTCGAGCTCATCTTTAAGATTTTCATAATTCCATTCGCCGTCTTCTGCAATTCTATTGTCCAGAATTCTGATAGCTTCAGCTTCTTCTTCTGTCAAATTTTCAAGTATGATTGCCGGAATTTGAGTAAATCCGAGCTCTTTAGCTGCTAGAAGCCGCAATTCACCTGCCATGATATTGTGTTTTTCATCAAGTAAAACGGGATTTACGTAACCGACTTTGTTTATTGCATTTTTTAACTTTTGAAGTTGCTTTTTTGAATGTTTCCGCAAACTTTTGAGCTTCAAAACGATTAAGTTGATGTCAATCATTTGTAAGTTGTTGGTCGGCTTTTTGCCTTCTAATACGATTTTTCTAAAGTGTCGCAATGCTTCTGAAATGTCTTCGGTAGTGAGTGGTTTTACTTTTGATTTTGTCATTTGAGTATCCTCTTAATTTAATACGTCTGAAAAAATTTTCAGACAGATTGGCTTTTCCAATCCGTATTAATTTAAAGAAGCGTCTAAAAAAGTGAAAAGGCTTGCATAGTGCGCTTTTTGCCAAAAGTGTTCTAAAAAACTAAAACCGCTTTTAATATAAAAACGGTTTATTTATGGTACAATTTTGTAATGAGACAGAAAATTTGCAAAGAAAAATGTACACATTGCCACAGTACCGAACATACAGTTTACAAAAATAAAAATCAGTGTTATTGCAAAAATTGTGGCAAATATTTCAAACCAGGTTCGGCTCGTAAAGAGTATTCAATAACAACGGCTTTGGTTTTGAATACGATTTTAAGTTTGTTTTATTCAAAATTAACTAAGTTTAGCAATTTCAGAAATTTTGTAAAAATTTTGAAAGAAAAATCTGTACCAACAATTCATAATGTTAAAATAAAATATGAACGTGTCCCGGACAAAGAAAATCCTAAGGATACTTCAGAGTTGAGCATTGACGGTGATCTAAAAGAAAGTATAATTTTAACCCGTTCAGGCAATGGTTTTATTGTTACAAGGGGCTTGGATGTTCGTCAAAAAATTAAGTTTAATGATTTTATAATAAATACATCAGGACCTGGCAACATGACAGGTGATTATTATTTAGATGAAGAAATCCAATCCGGAGGATGATACTTAACCTATTTTGTCTGTAAATCATATAATTTTTTAAATTTCCCCTTTGTATTCTGCAAAAGTTGTGTTTGAGAACCTTGTTCTACAATTTTTCCCTCATCAATAACTATTATTTTATCAACATCATTTATAGTGGAAAATCTGTGTGCAATAATTATTACCGTTTTATCTTTCATCAAATTTTCTATGGCTTTTTTAATATAAAATTCAGACTCATTATCTAACGCACTTGTAGCTTCATCAAAAATTATAATCGGAGAATCTTTTAAGAACGCTCTTGCAATTCCTAATCTTTGTTTTTGCCCGCCGGATAGTAATAATCCTCTTTCTCCAACTTGTGTATCAAGTCCTTTTTCCGTTGACATTACAAAATCATACAGGTAGGAACTTTGGAGAACCGAAAATAAATCTTCATCAGTTGCATCAGGTTTTATTATTTTAAGGTTTTCTCTTATAGTACCTGTAAATATAAAATTATCCTGTAAAACTATTGAGATATTATTTCTTAACGAATTTATGTTATAATTTTTTATATTAATACCGTCTATTAAAATTTCACCGTTGCTTACATCATAAAATCTTGGAATAAGGTTTATTATTGTACTTTTTCCTCCACCAGAATGTCCTACAAGTGCAATTTTTTCTCCTTTATTAATTTTGAATGACAGTTCATGTAAAACTTTTTTATTTTTTCTATATTCAAACGAAACATTTTTAAATTCAATTCCGGAATTGAAATGTTTCATAAAAATCGGCGACACATTATTTTTGATTTTTGGAATATATTCAAGTTCATTTATAACTCTTTCTATTGCAAGAATTGAAGTTTGCAAATTTTTTGAATCGTTTCCTATACCTTTAATTGGGTTAAAAAGTAAAATAAGTGCAGTTACAAATGCCACGAAATTCCCGCTTGTAATTGTATTATTGTTAATTAAAGTACTGCCTATTCCAATAATAAGGCCTATACCAATAGCTGCTACAAGCCGCATTAAAGGTGTAGTCCAACCTGTACGGAGGATTATTTTCATATCGAGTTGAAAAGCTTTTTTAAGGTGTTTTTTCAATTTATTTATTTGAAAATTTTTAAGATTAAATGCGGAAATGATTTTGTTTCCAGAAAATGTTTCATTGTAATCGGCTATAACCTTTGCATTCTCGTTTTCGTAATCATTAACAATATTTTTTATAAGATTTTTGACCTGCGTAACAGGAATTAGGGCAAAAACAAGAATTAATACGGCAATTATTGCAAGCTGCCAACAATTATAAATCAGAACGATGATTAAAGAAATTGCCGAAAAAATTCTTAGGGCATAACTTTTTAAGTATCCTAAAAGACTTCCGAAAGCTTTTGAAACATCATTATTAAACGCTTTTTGTATAAAACCCGATGTATTTTTGTCGAAAAATGAAGTTTCCCTGTTAAGCAAATTTTCAAATAATATTATTTTAACTTCATTTGTAATTTGTCCTGCAACATAAGAATTAATATAAGTTGCCGAGAAATTAAGAAGCCCCTGAATACTTGTAAAAAGTAGAATTAAAAAAGAAATCATCCATGGAGAATGTATTGATTTATTCAGCATAATGACATCCATATACGGTTTTAATGTCATAACAATAACTGCATCCAAAGCACCAGCCGGCAATGTTAATAATATAGACACCAGTGCAAGGCGCAGATAAGGTTTTATGTATGAAAAAATTTGTTTGTATTCATTTATCTTCATTTATTATTTCATCAATCAATTTTACAACTTTTTCCGATGCATGACCGTTATCCATACATCTTTTTTCTATAAGGAATTTCTCTACATTTTTAATATAATCATCATAATTAAAATTAAGAATATTTTGGATAAGTTCATTATTATTTTCAGCTATAGGAAATGGAGTTTTCTGCAAAGGATAATAGAAACCTCTATCATGGTTATAGTCTTTAATATCTGTGGCATATATAAATCCAGGATTTTTTGTTAACAAAAAATCAAATATACAGCTTGAATAATCTGTTATTGTGCAATCTACAGTTGTCAACAATTCTTGAATATCGGGATAAGAAGTTACATCTATTATATTAGTTGTATCAGGAACTAAAATTTCTTTATATTGTAACAGCCTCGGGTGAAGCCTGATAAATATTTTCCAGGTTCCGCCAAATTTTTTAGAAAGAGGTATTAAAAGGCTCTCATAATCAATGTTGTAACAGCTAATATGCTTATTATCTCTAAATGTTGGTGCGTAAAGCAAAATTTTGGTATTATCCTCAATATTATATTTGGAATATATTTTTGTTTTTATTTCTGTATTATTTTGGAAAAATATATCATTTCTTGGATGCCCTAATTCTTTTATTTCTGCGGTATTAGAAATTGCATTTTTATATACATTAGTTTCAAAAGGGCTATTTGATATTAAGTAATCCATCATATCAGAGTCTTTAATATGATAATTCTGCCAATTTGAGTTTTTCCAGAAATTGGGATTTGCATCTTTATCTATTTTTTTTATTCCCAAAGCTCCATGCCAGGTTTGAATATATTTTTGTTCTTGTTTTTTATTTAATCCTCTTTTAATTAAATTAATTAATCTCACATTACTAACCCATATTTTAGCTGTTGATAATTCATATATTGCTCTTTCTGATGAAAAGTTAACCAGTTTTACATTTTTAGGAAATTTATTTGTTTTCTTTAAATCATTTGAGATTAACCATATAATTTTATATTTTTTATTTTCGTTTAGTAATTTTTTTGTAATATATTTTGGATTACAAGCATACCCAAGTCCGGAAAAATTAATCATAATAATTTTATTTTTTTGTATTGGAAGATATTTATAAAGATGATTGTATATAAAGTTATTAGGTATTCTTAATTTAAGTCCTAAAAAATATATATTTTTATATCCTCCAAAATTTTTAAAATTAATATATTTTTTGATATAAGTTTTGAGATTATATTTATGTAATGATTTGTTCTTTTGAAATAATAAACCATCTACTAATTTTGACAGCATTTTTTCTACATTAATTTCAGGGTGCCAATTTAGTTTTTCAAGTTTATCAGTAGCCAGTAAAAGTTTAAGTTTGGGTAAATATTTATTATCAGCTTTTAAGTCATACTTTATATTAATATTTTCACCGTATTCTTTTATTTTTTCAGCCATTTCTCTTATGGACAGTTTTGTATATTGATTTGTTACATTATAACTTTCACCGGATACTCCTCTTTCTAAAATTGTAAAAATAGCACTAATACAATCAGTTATATAGCAATAATTTCTTATGGTGGATCCGTCTGTCTGAAGAATAATGTCTTTCTTCTCTATAACATTTCTTGCCAATTGAACAAATACTCTGTTATCATCATAAGGTATATTTGCACCTATAATCTGTGATAGCCTTGCAATTTTAACAGGTACGTTATATTCTTTAAAATAAGAATAACACATTGTTTCTGCGACTCGTTTCGCCTGTGGATAGCTATTTCTTTCGTTTAGCAGGTCAAGGTAATTGTATTCAGATTCTTTAAGTGGTGTATCCGAATTTACAATTCCATAAACTTCCATAGATGAAAGGCAGACTAAACTTTTTACTCTGTTATTTTTAGCAAATTCAAGAATGTTTTTTGTACCTAATATGGTAGTATTAATCGTTTCAACCGGTGTTTCTACAAAAGATTTTGAGGAGGTATTTGAGACTGTATGGATAATATAATCAATATTGCCTTTATAATTAATTTTTTTATTTATGTCATATTTTATAATTTTGATCTTGTTAAACAATCTTTCTTGCCCAAATAATTGCTTAGCCTTTTGTTGATTTCTTACAGGTAAAATTAATTTTATATCGAGATTAAAATCCATTGAGGCTTTAGCAATTGAAAGTACTAACTGTATTCCGATAAAACCTGTTGCTCCAGTTATAAGAATTGTAGAGTTTTTAAAAAACTGCCAATTTATATAAGGTGAATCAACTATTAGTTTGGTATCATATCTTGTATATCTATTAATTACATCTGTGTAGTTCATAATTCTCTCTTTTTCGATATTTTATAAGTGCTTCCAAAATATATAAATCCCTTGGTGTTGTTACTTTTATATTGCCAAAATTCCCATTGCACATATACATTGGTTTATTTAACGTATGAAAAATTGTGCAAGAATCTATCATATCTTCGTAATTTGGTTTTAATTTTCTTATTTGTTCGTGAGCTTCTATTATTTCCTTTAAATAAAAACATTGCGGAGCCTGTGCGGCATATGTATTTTTTCTGTATGGAATTTTTTGGGGATTTATTCCGTTATCACTTACCAAAATTGTTTCATAGCAAGGAGTACAGGTTATTGAATTTCCATATATTTTTACGTTTTTAATGTTCTCATCTATAACATTATCATCTACAATAGGGCGTACTCCGTCATGAATTAAAACTATAGAATTGTCAGGATTCTCAATTTGAGCTTTAATAAGTGCATTGTATATAGATTCTTGAGCTGTTTCTCCTCCGTATACAATCCCTTTAACTTTATTTAATTTATGTCGGGTAACCAGCTCACACATTAAAGTATAGTATTGAGGATGAATTGATATATAAATTTTGTCAATAAGACTATGATTTTCAAAAATTTCAAGCGTGTGTATAATTATGGGTTTTTGCTCAACTTCTACAAATTGTTTAGGGAGGTTTTCATTTGAAAATCTTTGACCTGTTCCGCCGGCGAAAATTATTGCTATATTCATAATTTCACCTGCAATTCTTGTATTAAGTAATCAAAGATTTTGACTGCAACACCTTCTTGAGGAATAATTATTTGTTTTAAACATTCTTGCCTTGTCTGAAAAAGAGGATCCGATTTTTGATTAATAATTAAATCAAGAGTATTCTTAAATTCTTCAAGATTTTGTATTTTATAATATCCTTGTGTAATTTCTTCTCCAAATTTATTTAAGCCAACAGAATTTTTTGAAATAAGCTGTATAAGCGGTTTTAATGTAGGCAGATATTCTGTCAAAAAAGAGTTGCAGTCTGTAATCATTAAATCAGAGCCTTTAAAAATATCAAAATAATCCCCGTTTTCATACAAATGTGTATTAGGGAGTTTTGTCCACATTAAATAATATTCTTCAGCATCATTTTTATTCATCAAATTTTTTGTTATAATTTCATTTTTTAGATTAGGATGCGGCTTAAAAATAAATTCAATCTCTGGATGATTTTTAGCATATTCAAGAAAAAATTTATAATATTTGTTAAAAGTTCCAAACTTTAAAATACTATCTTCTGAAAATGAGAAATGCGGAGCATATATTATTCTGAAATTATTAGTATTCCATATTTGCTTTTTGACATTTAGAGGTGTTTTGTATGCATCAAGTTTAATACTTCCTGTTACATATAGATTTTCTTGTTTTATTCCATGTTTTATAAGTATATCTTTAACAAAATTATTGTCTAAAAAATATTTCCAAACTTGTTTAAAAACGCGGGAACAGTATTCATTTCGTCCGTTGGTTGTGCCTGAACCATAACTGCAATAACAGCATAACGAATGTTTTGAAATATTGTATACATTTTGGTTATCTGCAATATCCCATGGCTCCTCTAAAAAAATGATATCAGCATTAAACATATTTATTGGAATATGTTTTTTTGTTTTTATATCAAATGCATATTTTATATTTATACCTTTTTTTCTAAAAAATTTGTAATTATTCTCTAATTTTTTTAGATCATTTTCATTATAATGCTGGTTTAATGTCACTAGTACAAACGGTTCAAAAAATTTACTTTGAGATAATTTGTCATATAAAGATCGATAAACCCATTTTGAATTTTCGCTGCTCAGAAAACAGACTTTTAATTTATGTTTCCCCAATTTTTTCCTTAAATTTTTTAAGACATATTTATAATTCTTGTGTATTATTTTGATTTTTAAATTATTAGGTATGTAGCACAAACATCTTTTAAAAAATATAAATATGTTCATTAGTTTATGCCTTTCAATAATTTATAAAAATGTGCGGCACAATTTTTGCAAACCATTAAGCCTAATAAAAAATACATTTTCAGGCCAAACTGTTTATATAGTTTATTGTGGAATTTAACTATATTAAGCCTGATTTTAAGATAATTTATAGGTCTTAAAGACTGCTTTGTTCTTTCATTTTGCTGCTTTCTATAATAAAAAAGAACTTCCGGTATCTGGTAAACTTTTGCACCGGTTTCGATAATTGAAAGCCAAAAATCCCAATCTTCACAACCGAGTTCCATTTCTTTTTTATAACCGCCAACCTCAAGGAATTTCGATTTTCGATAAATACCTGATGGAAATATTCTATTTTGTATAAGCATATTTGAAAGAGTCGCTGGCTTTAAGTTCCATTTTTTATTTTGTCCTGTTCCGAAAAATTCCGCTTCGCAATAAACAATCCCAATATCAGGATTTTGCTCTAATATTGAAATTGCTTTTTCAATATATGTATCTGCGATTCTGTCATCTGCATCCAAAGGTAAGATGTATTCTCCACTAGCCTTTATTATTCCGTTGTTTCTGGCGGCACACACTCCTGAATTTTCTTGATTTATCAATATTACATTATCAAAAGACATGAGCATGCTCTGAATCTCCTGCGGAGTTTTTTCAGTTGACCCATCATTAACGACAATGATTTCCAAATTTTTGTAGGTGGAATTTACAACTGACTTAACTGCATCTAATAAATAATCAGAGTGATTATAGCAAGGTATTATTACAGAAATCTTTTTCATAATTTATATAACCCAATGTGATTTTTACATGAAACATCTAATTTGTAAATAGGGTTTATATAAAATTGTTATTTAGTCTTTAAGTGAATAGCTACATGTAAATAGGCATAAACCCATGAGTGTAATATCATTGAATAAATAAAGAGGATAAATATGGCATTAAAAAATAAGTTTTCAAAAGACAAACCACTTCTGACAACAAGCGTTGTTGCTAATATGCTAGGAATTACTCCTGATAGACTAAGAACCTATGATGCCGAAAAATTAATAAAAACACATCGGATAAAGACTGGCGAAGTTCAAAAACGGCTATATAGCCAATATGATGTAGAGTGGTTACAATGTTTGCGTATTCTTGTAAAAACTCACAAAATGAGTATTTCCTCTATAAAATTTCTTTTACAAGTAATTTGTGAAAACCCCAAAATTCGGCTACCACATAATGAAATAGGGGAAGTTCTAGTTGAAATGTGTCAAAACCCAAATTTTAAAGATATAGTTAGAAATTTTTAATATTACTGAAATATTAAACCCTATACTATATGTTCATTTTCTTCAATTGGTGTGATTTCATCAAGTTCTATGTGATATCGTTTGCCATTTTTATCAACACAGGTTGCGAACCATACTCCGCCGTCTGCGTAATCATTCAGCCAAGTTTTAATAAGTAATCCGATTTCGTTTGTCTTTCTGTTAATGATTTTTGTTCCGTATGCTATATCCATAAGTTATCCTCCTTGTACTTACATAAATCGCTCTTGTTGCAAGCAAAATCAAGTCCATTGACACAATTGTTATCATTAGCTACAATTAGAAAAAAGGAGTTTAGAATGGCTATACCAACATTTGACAATTTTCTTATCCCGTTCTTAGAAGAACTTAAAGATTATCATGTTCATTCAATGAGGGAAATTAAAGCTAATATTGCTAAAAAATTTAAGATGACCGAACAAGATTTGTCAGAGTTAACAAATTCTGGGTATAAAAGATTTGATGACCGTGTTGGTTGGGCTAGGACTTATTTGAAAAAATCTTTGTTAATATCTTCTCCTGAACGTGCAAAATTTAAAATTGAAGAAAGAGGCTTAAAAGCGTTAAATGATAAACCTCAAAATATATTAAAATATTTGGAACAATATCCTGAGTTTTTGGAATTTCAAGGTAAAGATAAAAATGTTCCGAAAACTAATAATATACAAATTGAAGAATGCAATGATACTCAAACTCCTCAAGAGTTAATTAATAAAGCTAAAAACTTAATGCGTTCAAAACTTGAAGATGATATTATGAATGCTATTTTTAGTAAAGATGAGAAAAAAGAACGCCCAGAATTTTTTGAAAAATTAGTAACAAAACTTCTTTGCAAAATGGGGTATGGTGGACGAGAAGATCTTATTATTCAAAAATGTGGCAAAAGCGGTGATGGTGGTATTGATGGTATTATAAAAGAAGATACTTTAGGATTGGGTAAAATTCATATTCAAGCTAAATGTTATAGTTTGAACCATCCAGTTGCAGCAGGAGATTTAAGAGATTTCGGCGGCTCATTACTTCGTAAGAAAAACCCAAAAGCTGTTTTTATTACAACTTCATCTTATACTAAACCTGCTATAGAATATGCAAAAGAAAATGATATTATTCTAATCGATGGTAAAGAATTATTGCGATTAATGATAGATTATAATGTCGGGGTTGAAACTAAAGAAATAGTTGAACTAAAAAAAATTGATCTCAATTTCTTTGAGGAAGAAGATTAGAATTTATATAGAAAGATAACTATGGCATATAAAAAACAAAATAAAAGAGAACCATTATTTAGTAAAGACGATATTATAGATGCATATAGGAAATTAAAAACATATTTTTACTATGACAATTCTGCTCTTTTTATGAAAAGAAAGATTGCAGACTTTGAGTATAAAAATGAAGATATTGAGCAAATTTTTGAACAATTGGCAGAGAAGCTAAATACCCAATCGGAAGATGTGAGTAAATATATCATAACAGATCAATCAAGCCGGAATAATTTAATTGATTTTTACCTATTACCCAAATCTTTTGAAAATAATATACTAGAAAACGATTGTAAAAATATAATTATTACAAACCGCTATACCTCTGAAGTTTATGAGTTTTCTAAATTTAATTTTCTAATTGATATTCCTATAGAATTACATATAATTAATGTTTTATGGATAGTTAAACTTGGATATTTATTAGATTCTGACTATTGTTATTATTCTGATAAATATACTAGTTATTGTTATGCTAATAGATTAGAGGTTGATAAAGATAAAGAGTGCATATTACCAGGGAATAAATTATTTAAACTATATTCATCACAGTATCAAAAATGGCGTGATGATTGCATTGAAGCAACTGAAGATTTATTAAATAATCATAAAAAAGATGCGATTATTATTTCATTAGACATAAAACGTTATTATCCTTCTGCAAAATTAAATTATGAAGATGTTAATATTGCATTAAAACAAAGATGTGATAATAAACAATTTGAGAAATATAAATTTTTGACAAATATTTTGAAAAATATTCGAGATGAATATATTAAACAAATTAAAAATATAATTATAAAAGAAGAAAATGATTTCGGAGAAATTTTACCATCAGAAAGCCCTATTCCAATAGGAATGTTATCGTCAAATGTTATTGCTAATTGGTATTTAAAAGATTTCGATAAACAACTTATCAAACAAGTAAAACCTATATATTATGGTAGATATGTTGATGATATGTTAATTGTATTGGAAAATACTGGAGGATGTAATAAAGACAACTGTGATAAAACTAATTGCGTAGAAAATAGGAAATTAACTACAAAAAATATTATCGAAAAATATTTTCTTAAAGATCTTAATGAACCAATCTTAAAACCAGATAACACAAGTAAAGATACTGATGACATAGAATATAATATTAATATTCATAAATGCAATTTGAAAATTCAACAAAATAAAATTAAGTTATTTGTATTTGATACAAATGGCTCAAAAGCAATGCTATTAAAATTTAAAGATAATTTGCGAAAACATAGTAGTGAATTTAGATTTTTACCAGATGAAGATCGTATTGATGAAGATTTTGTTCAAAACAGTTACTCAATAGATTATTGTGATACAATCAACAAATTGCGAAGTGTTGATAGTTATCAGCTTGATAGATTTAAAATTTCAACATATTTAGCCAAACAACTTACACTTGCAAAATATGCAAAAGATAATAATCATTATGCAAAAACAAAAGAAGAGTTACTATATGCATTTAGTGGAAGATTAGGATTGGATTTATATTGTTATTGGGATAAAGTTTTAACATATTTCTTATTAAATAATGATGACGCTGCAATATATAACTTTATAAAAAAAATTGGTTTAAGTATTGAAAGAATTTCTTACAAAGCTGATAAATTTCAAAATGACATAGAAAATAAAATTAAGAAAGAATTAGAAAAGTATCTTAAAGAAGCACTTTATTTAACTTTGTCTCTTGATCCAAGGTACATATATAAAAATACTAATGAGCAAAATCAAGATTTAACCTTAAAAAATTTGTTTTATAAGTTAAATCAAGCAAAGGGGTATTTTGATGAGGAATATGATGAGGTTGTATCTGCATACAGGAAATCTTTGATGATTAAACATAAATATTGCTTTATGCCTATTATTAATTATTTAGATTTAACTTCTGATAGTCGTATTTCTTTTATAGAAAAAGATTTGACTAAATGTTTAAAAAAAGGAAACTTCAATTTAGATAGTGAGAAATTCAATTTTAATCCAAGAAATTTCACAATCGAAGATATTTTATTATTGGAGTATTATCAACAATTCATTGAAAATATAAAATCCATTAATGAGATTCATGAGAATGCAGTAAATAATTATATTAACTTAAATTTAAAACAATATAGTTCTGAAATAGATAATAGTTTTTATAACAAAAAACAAACGGCTATACAAAAATACTTTAATAAAATATTATCGGTCTACACTGCAAATCAACCATATGAAATAAGTATTGATAAAAACAATGAAAATAAAAGCATAGATCTATATAAAGTCAGATTTGGTTTGTATAATACTAAGGTTCCAGACTCTGATATAACCAAAAATCTTCAAGGAAATTTAAATTTAACATTTAAAGATTTACAAAAACTTATAAAATTTTTAAATATGTCTATTCAAACAAATGAGTCAAAGGCAAATATTATTGTTTTTCCTGAAGTTTCTGTACCTATTCAATGGCTAGGTTTGCTTTCAGATTTTTCAAAAAAACATAATGTTGCAATTATTTGTGGCTTAAAACATATAATTGACACAGATTCAAAAGTCGCACAAAATTATATTGTAACATTACTTCCATTTAAATATGGATATAAGAATGATTGTTATGTTACATTTAGATTGAAAAAATGGTATGCACCTGGAGAAGAAAAAGAAATAAAAAAACATAAATTAAATGTTCCTGAAGATGCTAAACAAACAAAAAATATTTTATTTGTATGGAATAATTTACATTTTGCGGTTTATGATTGTTTTGAATTAGCAGATATAAATTTTAGATCTGAATTTAAATCAAAAGTTGATTTTATAATTGGGTGTGAGTGGAATAGAGATATTAAATATTTTACTAATATTACTGAAGCAGCCGCTAGAGATTTACATTGTTATGTTATACAGGTTAACACATCTCAGTTTGGAGATAGTAAAATTATTGCACCGAAGAAATCTGATGAAATGACTATTTTAAATATAAAAGGTGGCGATGATAATATTTTGATTGGCGAAGTTAATATTGAGGAATTAAGAGAATTTCAAAGAAAAGAAACTCTTTATTTAGAAGATAAAGATAAAACTTACAAAACTTTACCACCTGATTTCGATAAAAATGTTTTACGTCTCAAAAAATAAATTTTTGTTTCTGTTAATGATACAAAATGTATTCTTACACTTGATATTAAATTCTTTTAAGTGATGTATGTAAGTACAGAACTTAAAAGGATTTTATTATGGCGAATTTAGAAGAACTTATTGGTGTACTCACTGAGATAAAAATTTAGATCCTGAGAATAAAAATGCAGATGTAAGAATCTACAATAAATACATATTAATAACACGACCAGACCAGGAAGATGGCTATTTTATTGAACTTTAATGATAACAATTGTGTCAATGGGCTTGATTTCATCTGCAACAAGAGCGACTAATGTAAGTATGGATAATTTAAAATCTTTAACAAATAAAGAACTTCAAAATAAATGGCAAGAAATATTCAAAATCCCTGCCCCGAAAGGTTACACCAAATTATATCTTATTAAGGAACTTACCTTTCAGCTGGAAAATAAAAAGTTATCAGGGAAGTTGCAAAATCAGATAAACAGTCTTGTCGAAAACTATGAGAAGACAAAAACTATTAATGTCAAAAAAATCAGAAAGTTTGAAGTAACAATTGGAACAAAATTTATTCGTGAGTTCAAAGGTGAAAAATACGAAGTAGTTGCTGTAGAGAATGGTTTTAATTATAACGGCAAGTTCTATAAAACTCTCTCTGCTGTTGCAAATGTAATAACAGGCACGCATTGGAATGGGAAGAAATTCTTTGGAGTAACCAATGGATAAGAAACTAATAAGATGTGCTATTTACACAAGAAAATCCTCTGAAGAAGGTTTAGAACAGGATTTTAACTCACTTGATGCACAGCGTGAAGCTTGCGAAGCTTATATAAAATCTCAAATGCACGAGGGATGGATTCTTGTTGATAAACAGTATAATGATGGAGGTTTTTCAGGTGGTACAATGGAAAGACCTGCCTTTAAAGAACTTTTGAGGGATATTGAAAATAATAAAATAGATATTGTAGTTGTTTATAAAGTTGACCATTTAACCCGTTCGTTGATGGATTTTTCAAAGATTATTGATGTATTTGACAGGCATGAAACTTCTTTTGTATCAATAACCCAACAATTTAATACAACAACGTCAATGGGAAGACTGACCCTCAACATTCTCTTATCTTTCGCCCAATTTGAACGTGAAGTTACGGGTGAAAGAATTAGAGATAAAATCGCGGCATCCAAGAAAAAAGGAATGTGGATGGGTGGGAAAGTTCCGCTAGGTTATATAAAAGAAGATAAAAAATTAGCTATTCATAAAGAGGATGCTAAAAGAGTGCAAATGATTTTTGACAAATATCTTGAATTAAAAAGTGTACCAAAGTTGATGCAATATCTAAAAGAAAATAAAATCAAGACAAAAACCGATAAATATTTTTCAAAAGGTCAATTATATCATTTACTTGTTAATAAGGTTTATATCGGAAAAATCACACATAAAGATAAAGTTTATGAGGGTGAACATGATGCAATTATTTCTGAGGAAATTTTTGAAGAAGTTCAAAAACTTTTATATGAAAACAAAGTCGACAAAACCTGTGGAACAAAATGTTCTTCAAACTCATTGCTTGCAGGTTTGATTTTTGATGATAAAAATAATTTAATGACTCCAAGCCACAGTAACAGCCATAAACGACGATACAGATATTATGTTAGCACTGCTTTAAAGAATTACAATGACAACAAAGTTGGTACAATTTCAAAAATCCCCGCAGGCGAAGTTGAAAAATTTGTAGTCGAAACAACAAAAGAATTTTTACAAGATAAAGAACAGACTCAAAGACTTGTAAAAGATTTTAAAGTTAGTAAACAAAACAAACTTATTTATACGGCACAGAATATTAAAGATTACTCAGAGCCGAAACTAATCAGGGCTATTATTCATAAAATTGTTATATCCAAAAATTCAATCGAAATTACAATAAATGCAAATTCTTTGATAAATATATTGAATGCATTGGTGAATAACCAAAAAATTATTGTCCCTGATAGAAATGAAAAATTTAACCCGATTACGATTACTAAAAAAATAAAAATCACACAGCCATCACGAAATGATAATATTTTAATTTTGAACGCAAAAGAATATAATACTCCTGAGCCAAATCTGTATCTTGTAAATGCAATTGTTAAAAGTTACTACTACCACAAGCAAATAAGAAACGGCAAAACTATTGAGGATTTACAGAATGAAGAAGGGTTAAAAGATCCAAAATACATCCGGAACATACTAAATTTAAAATACATTTCATCTGAATTAACCGAACAAATTTTAAGTGGAACTCAGCCAAAAGATTTGAGTTTGCAAAAGTTGATCAAAACATCTTGATGTTAAGATTTGTAATTCTTATAATAGACAATATTACTATTACATATTATAATTTAGAAAATTAAAGGAGTAATTTATGGCTATTGGACTCATGGCTTATTCTTTCAGAATAAAGGAAAGAAACTCAAATATATATGTAAATTTAGACGATATAGAAAGTACTGATATGATGGATTTTGTCAGGAATTTTCTTGTAACTTGGACGAATAGATTTTTTACAAATTCTAATAGTATAAAAGCTTTTACTGTATTGTCGATTAATACTGATACAAATAACAGGCGAATATCAGGGCAATTTTTATCTGGGGAAGGTGGAATACCTGCGGAAATAAGAAATGTTAATGATATAAATCAGATTCGTTATAACAAGGAAGCTGAAGATTCTGAATGTATACCATTATATTACTTATTTCATATTCCAACTTCTACTTTAGGAATAATTATTTTAGAACGTTTTCGCCGTATTTCAGTAAAGCAAGTTTTGACGGATTTGATGAGACGACAATTTTTTGAAACTTTTCCAAATTACACACTTGAAATAGAACCGTTGCCTCAAAGAAGATTAATGAATATGTATTTAAGAGACGGAATGATCAAAAAAATTACTCTTTCAAGTTTTAACTCTCCTAATAATACTTTAGAGGAAAGATTTGCAAATGATAATAGAGATGTTGAAAATTTAGCTACTTACGAATTTACAATTCGAAGCCGCAGAAATCGTAATTTAAATATATTTCAAAGAGTACTTTCTAATATAGCAAATGGAAATGCAAATATTGATGCTGTTAATAATTTAGTAGGATTACATGAGTTTGCGGCAACTGAAATTAATGCTACTTTTGATATTAATGGAAAACAAAAGACAATAAGATTAGATCAACCAGATGAAATAAACGCAATATTTGATATTTCGAATGAATTAGAAGATGTTAATGTACATCCTGAATATAATGTAATTAATCATTTAGCTATTGAGTATTTAAATTCTTTAATAAATAATGAGTAATGTGCTAATGTCAGTTTTAAAAGAATATTATTATACAAAAAAATATCCGTTAATTTTATTGGTTTTATTAATTTTATTAGCAATATTATTGACTTTTTTTATTCCAATAATACCAGAGAAATTTGTTAATGCATTAATTGCTTCTTTTTCTATTTTTACAGCTTTATCTTTTAATTTATTATTACTACTTATTGATATGATTAAAGGAATTGATACTAATATTAGTATTAAGTCAAGAGAAGATCTTCAAAAATTAAAACTAGAAGTTATGAATAAATGTTTAAAAATTATTTCAGCATCTATTCTATTTTCTATTACTGATATAATTTTACTACTTTTAATATCTTGTGATTTTAGAAAATTCAATGATTTGATCAATAATATTAATATAATTAGTGTTATTATAAATAATTTATTAATATTTTTGACGTATCTTTTTATACTTCTGTTTTTTGATTCTTTGTATTCAATACTCAAAATTATGCATATTTTAATAACAAAAGAAGTTGATAATAAAAAAAATGAGTTTAATAAAAAATAATATAATAATTTTGGACTAGGCCTCTTGTGAAGAGAGAATTTGAAGGGAAATAAGCATGAAAAAGCAGAGAATTTTAGTAAAATAAACTCTCTGTTTATTTTTTGTTATTAAAAAGTCCGCCAACAGCGGGCTTTCAATGCGTCCAAATTAGTCTTATTGCTCTTTTGTGGACTAAAAACTGGAGACGAGGGGAGTCGAACCCCTGTCCAAAATGGATAAAGACAAACCTCTACGAGTGTAGATTTTCATTCTCTCGGCTGATTCGGGGGAAAACCAAAACCTTATAAATCAGCCCCAGGTTTTATTTTAGGGAAACTCTAAACCCTTGATGGTTATCTTGATACGCCTACCATCATCAACGCACTGCGTCTTGCATAATGGACCTATATCACCGGCAAGCTGGGCAATATAAGTAGCTAATTACCGACTATGCAGCTAAAGCATATGCTCTAGAGAAGTCAGCTTTAATTACGTTGTTAGCATTTAATTTAGTTTGCTCGTTGATAACCGGGAACAGCGCCCGGACTCGCAGCCTGCATTCACCGAACATCCTGTCTAATCCAAAACGTCCCCATAAATTTAATTGTTAATGTTCTATGACCGCACTGTGTGTAGGTCCCTTTCTGCCAATAGGAATTATCATTTGTGACAGATTTTTTTTAAATCGTGATGCCATTTCATATAATTCAAACCTAGCATTTAGGAAAGAAAGCATACCTCACAGACATTTTAATGCGAAGATCCTGTCTAAACCATGCACACCGTTTACTAAATATCAAAATGGTTGTAAGGTTATCTTATTTCATTATAACCGGTTTGAAATAAATTTCAAGCAGTTACTCTAATTTACAAGTAGCCGGTCAAGGCAAGCCTTTGAAGAATACTGCCATTCGCGGTAAGTAACTCTGTTTACCTTAAACCCTGAACGCTCTATAATTGACTGCTTTTTCATATTTGAAACCGTAGGACGTTCACTATCCTCAACACCGTCAACTTCTATTACAAATTTGTCATCCACAAGCAAATCTGCACTTAAGCCGGCAATTTCAACTCCTGCACGAACTTTATGTCCCAGTTCGCGCAAAGTTTGTGCTATTTCGCGTTCAAGTTTATTTTTATAGATATTCTCATCAATATCCGGATTATTTAATGCTTGCTGCTTATTCTGGTATTCTTCAATATATGCCATATAATCCCTGAACAATCCCTCCTGAAGATCTTTAGGGTCACGTGAAACAAAGTTTATTACTTTGTATCTGGCACGTGTAATGGCAACATTAAATAGGTTTGGCTTTTGCAGGAATGTAAGGCTCTGCGGGAAGCTGTTAGGTGCAAATGCCCATGACATTAGGATAATGTCACGTTCATCCCCCTGGAAGGTATGTGCTGTACCTATTTCTATCTGGTGCTTTCTAACCATATGATCAGAAAGTACCTTTGAAACCGAAACTTTAAGCTGTTCAACCTGAGCTCTGAATGGTGAAATTATCCCGATTGAAACAGGATTATCAGGATTTTTGCGTTCATCCTCTACAACTATATCGTATAATCGCTTAACCAAAGCTTCTATTTCCGGCAGGTTACGGGTAGCGTCAAAATCGACACGTCCATCAGGAACCATAACAGTTTCAAGAACCTTTCCATCTCCTACATCTTTTTTCATTACACGCATCCTGCCGCCGTAGAATTCCCTGTTAGAAAATTCGATGATTGGCGGGAGGCTTCTGAAATGTTCGTCAAGCATAACTGAATTCATTGAATAGTAATCAGCTAAGTCAAACATTGAATTTGTTCTGAAACGCCACATAAGCTGGTATTTGTCAGGAATACCATACTGGCTTAAGAAGGATTGCTCTTTAGCTTTTTCAAGGAATGAAAGGTGAGGAAGCTGTTTGTCATCACCTACAATTACAGCCCTCTTAGCCCTGAATAGGATAGGGAAGCAGCTTGCAATATCACACTGTGAAGCCTCATCAATGATTGCAACATCAAACATTCCCGGTTTGAGTGGAAGCGAACCGGAAATTGCATAGGTTGTCACACACCAGCAAGGAAAGGCTTCAAGAAGAGGTTTAAAGTCTTCATTTTCAAGGATTCTGTTTTGAAGATTTTTCTTGCGTTCTACAAGGGACTTAGCATGAACTATGAGCCTTTGCCGTTTAATCTGGTCGCGCAATAGACCCTTTAAAGCTTCACGCCGTCTGCCTTTTAAAATATTGATTGCAAGTGGTTTTTGCTTCTTCTTCATCTGGCGGATTTGTTCTGATAAAACGTGAAGGTTTCCGGTTTTCTGAATATCAGATTCAATTTTTCTCAAACGCCAGATTAAATTTGCTACCTCAAGCTCTGATTTTAAAACTCCGAGATTTTCATAATCAACATCAAAATTTTTCAATTTAAGGATTTTTTTCAGCTGGCTTACACTGCCATAGTTTGCAATATTAGCAAAGAAGCCTGTTTTATCCATATTATTTTCCAAAGTCTTTATAATATTTGAAATTGTATCGATTTCGGATTTTTTTAGTGTTGTTTTAATGAATTGGGTATTTCCTATAGCCTTTTCCTGCTGCTCAACATCAAGAGAAAGATTATGCCAGTCATTTTCAAGTTTGATAATTTGTTCGCACTTATTTTCCATTTGTTTAAGCAGGTCAAGATGCTGTTTCATGTCATCAACACCGGCAAAAAGGCTATCCTCAAAGTCGCTGTCAATATCAACTTTGCCTGACAGGAGGTCTTGAAGCTGATAACTCAATTGCTTCTGATAATTCAAACGCCCTGCCCGAAGAGCAAGAAACGGCGCTCCAAGTTCATTCAGTCTGTCTGCAACAACATCAACCGCTTTATCCATACGGGAGGCAACAAGAACTGTTTTACCGTTTGCGATTAAGTGTGCAACAAGGTTTACGATTGTCTGGGATTTTCCTGTTCCGGGAGGTCCCTGAACTGCAATGAATTTGTTATTATCGATATTTTTAATAACTCTTTCCTGTGAGTCACTAAGAGAAAGAGGGGTTATAGGATAAAAGTCCGAAACAGTTTTCATATCTTTAATAGGAACTGATTTTTCTTTAGATAAATTAAATTCCTCATTAATAATATTTAATGCTGTTTCGCGGTATGTACCGCTTGGTCTTTCTGCTATTTGCGTAAGTTCATGCAAAACACCGGCAGTTACTGACGGGCGCTTTGTAAGGATTATTGCAGATTGGCTTGTCAGGTTAATTTTTTCGAGTTTTTTAACCTGTTTTTGTTTTGTTTCTTCTTCCTCAATTATTGCTTCAACATTCTCTGCATTAATCTTTTCTTCATAAAATTCTTTTGCAATATCTTTTGAAATATTATCTTCGTCAACATTATTTTTGCTGTCAAGAGTAATATCAATTTCCGGAATAATAGACTTCAAAGTAGTCAGGAATATTTCCAGGCTTTCATTTGTAATTGGAAGGGATGGAACAACTTCCAGCAATCCTTCAAGAAGCTGTTCGACTTCATCATCGTCGTCACTCTTTTTCATCAGCGCAGTAAGTGCACCGGTGTTAAGTGAAAGCACTTCATCCTGAGGAATACAGTTTATATTAACTCCGTTTCTTTCAAGACGGCATGGAAGATACAAAAGCGGGGTTAAAAATTCATTCTGCTTTCTTGTTTTAGAACTTTTACCTACAAGAAATAAATATCCATAAATAAGGTATTTATCCTTCTGGCTCATTTCAGATTGAATCATAAGCTCTGTAAGCTTGCTGTCACTGCCGTCAAGACGGAGAAATTCTTCATTATTAGTTAAAAGTTCTTCCTCGCCTTTGAGGAAAATCCATTTGTTATCTTTGTCGCCTTTAAGGTTTCTGAACGTAGAACTCTTAACCTCTTCACGTACACAGTCATGAAGGTACTGGCTTAGTTTTTTGATAAAACTGTTATTAAATGCTGAATTAATTGCTTTTGTTGCTTCCTGTAACATGGACTATTCCTTTCCGCAGACCTGTACATTTCCTGACGGGAAAAACATTCTATCTTTTACTTATCAGAGTTCTTCCTTTTTCTACTATTTTACGCTAAAATAGGCAATATGGACATCATTAAAATAAAGGATACTTCAAATAAATTATACTATGTAGGCGGGGTTGTCCGCGATGAAATATTAGGTATAAAAAGTTTTGATGTTGATATGACTTATGAAGGTAATGCAATTGAGTTTGCAAAAAACAACTTAATCAAACCGGACGAACAATCAAACTTTCAGGATACCGGCTGTATTTCAGAAATTTTGCAGATTAACGAGCCTTTCGGTACTGTACGCGTAAAAATTGAGGGGCGGGAGGTTGATATTGCATCAACAAGACAGGAAGTATACGAGCGAAAAGGGCATCTGCCAAAAGTAACAAAAATCGGCTGTACCTTGAAAGAAGATGTCATGCGCCGGGATTTTACAGTTAATACTCTTGCAAAATCTGTGAGCACAGGAGAAATTATTGACTACACAGGAGGTCTTGAGGATATTAAAACTAAAACTCTTCGTGTATTGCATGACAGGAGTTTTATTGATGATCCAACCAGAATTTTACGCGGTCTGAAGTTTTCAATTCGCTTTGGTTTTGAACTTGATGAACATACAAAAAAACTTCAGGATAAATACTTGCACAATGTAAATTATGACATGTGCTATAAACGTATAAAAAAAGAACTTATTGAAACATTTAACCTAAATTCACAAAAAGCATTTGAAAAATTTATAAATGAAGGTATCTGCAAGCTTATAACAACAACCCCAGCACAACTGCCGAAGGTAAACATAGAAGAACTTGTTAATAAATACAAAATCGAACATCCATGGATTATTTATGCAGGAGTTTTAAAAGATTTGTCAAGGCTGCCGCTTACAAAAACAGAACAAAAAATCCTTGACGATTTTAATGCAGCCGGAAATCCCAAAACTGATTTTGAACTATATAAAGCATTTGAAAAAGTATCAATTAAAACTGTAATTCTTTATGCAGTACTGAAGGATTATGAAAAAGCAATACATTATCTTGATAATCTTAGAGGAATAAAAATATCCATAAACGGCAAGGATTTACAAGCCATAGGACTGCCTCCGTCAGCAAAATATGCAACAATTTTTGACAAAGTACTTGAACAAAAACTTGCAAGCCCCGGTATGAATAAATCAGAAGAGTTAAGTATTGCTCAGAAATTTTTATGACTTTTTCTTTGGTGTAAATTCCAAATCATAATCAAGAATTTCTGCAATTATATATGCTTCATGCAGACTTAATGATTTGATTTTCAGTTTGCTTGATAAACTAGCCAATGTATATTTCTTGCCGGTTTTCTCTGTCATTAACTCTGCAAGTTTTGTAATTGTAACTCCATTCAATGATAGCAATGAATGGATAATTCTTTTTACATTTTTCTCCATTAATAAAATTATAATTTATTTGACAAAAAGTCTAAAATATATTATATTAATCATTGAATATCATTAACTCTTATGATATATCATTAATATAATTACGGATATTTTATTTGTCTTTTCAGCATGCTATAATTTTGCTGGAGTATGAAAAGGACAAAAAAAGCCGTTCCTGTATGGAACGGCTTTTCTTTTAAATAACACTGCCACTACACTTCTTTAAGTACAATTGTTGCATTTTGTCCGCCAAACCCGAATGAATTTGATAATGCCGCATGAATTTCCGCTTTTCTTGCTTTATGCGGAACATAATCCAAATTAGCAACTTTTTCATCCTGATTATCAAGGTTAATTGTAGGCGGTACAATATTCTCATTAATTGCTTTAACACAGGCAATAGCCTCTACTGCACCGGTTGCACCAAGCAAATGACCATGCATACTCTTAGTTGAGCTTACCATAAGCTTTGAATTTTTATTTCTATCACCGAATACACCTGCAATAGCATGCGATTCTGCAATATCACCTAAACCGGTACTTGTACCGTGAGCATTAATGTAATCAATATCCTCAGGCTTCATACCTGCATCTTCAAGTGCAAACTGCATTGAATGGCTTGCCCCTTTACCTTCAGGACATGGCGCAACTACGTCATAAGCGTCAGCTGTTTGACCATAGCCTGCTATTTCTGCATAGATATGAGCACCGCGTTTTTTAGCATGTTCATACTCTTCAAGAACCAGAACGCCTGCACCCTCTGACATTACAAAGCCATCTCTGTCGATGTCCCACGGACGGGAAGCTTTCTGAGGTTCGTCATTGCGTTTTGAAAGTGTTCTTGCACTGGAGAATGCTCCGATACCTACGTCACATATAGTAGCTTCACAACCTCCTGCAACCATAATATCAGCATCTCCGTATTGAATAGCTCTAAACGCATCGCCGATTGAATGAGTACCTGTTGCACAAGCTGAAACAACAACTTTATTAATACCTTTGAAGCCGTATTTCATAGAAATTCTACCTGATGCCATGTTTACAATCATCATCGGGATTGTAAACGGAGAACATTTATTAGGACCTTTTTCCAATATACGAACATGGTTTTCTTCAAAAGTATGGAAACCACCTGCTGCAGAACTAACAACTACACCAATTTTATATGGATCGACGTCATTAACTTCTTCTAATTTAGCATCTTTAACAGCTTCATCAGCAGCAATCATAGCAAACTGAATAAATCTGTCCATTTTCTTTGCTTCTTTAGCATCAAGATACTCTTCCGGATTGAAATTTTTAACTTCTCCGGAAATTTTAACAACGTGTTTGCTAACGTCGATTAATTCGGAAGTACTTATTCCGCTTTTTCCTTCAACAAGACTGTGCCAGAATTTATCAACACCTACACCAAACGGTGAAACAGCACCCAATCCTGTGATTACTACTCTTCTCTTAGTCATCTCTTTACCTTTTATCCTCTTAAAATTTACGAGGGGAAAACAATATTCAATTTTCACCCTCGTAATTTAAAAATATCCAGCTTTAAAGCCCGATTAACACTTGCTTAAAATTAAGAGTGTGAATCAATGTAGTCAACAGCATCTTTAACTGTTTGAATTTTTTCAGCTTCTTCATCAGGAATTTCGCAGCCGAATTCTTCTTCAAAAGCCATAACTAATTCAACTGTATCTAATGAATCAGCACCCAAGTCAGCAGTGAAGCTAGCTTCTGGAGTTACTAAAGCTTCATCAACGCTTAATTGATCTACTACAACTTTTTTAACTTTGTCAAATGTACTCATCTTCTTTACCTCATTTAATTTAATTGTATACTATACTTTGTCATTTTATATTATATCCGGCACATAAATTTTTTGCAAGGTATTTACATTCCGCCGGGCAGATTGTTAAAAATCTTAACTCTTACTTTCTATGTTTTTTGAAAAGATTTTTAAAATCCTTTTTTTAATAGCTTCAGCAGAAGCAATTTGTTTTTTGCGGGCTATTTGTCCTGCCTGGTTGAAAGCATCGGAAATCCTCATATCTAAATTTAAGGTTTGTTGAGGGGAAAGCGACTGAACTTTACCTTTTGCAATTTCTTTTTTCATAAAAACAGTATAGGTTCCCTCAATTCTTGCCATAAATTTAAATAATCAGCCCTCCGTCGACTTCCAGAACCTGACCTGTTACGTATTCAGCATCAACTGCCAAAAATTTAACAGCTTTTGCAATATCTTCAGGTTCACCAAGACGTTTCAACGGAATAAAGTCAGTGAATTTTGAAGTATCCAAATCTTTTGTCATATCAGTATTGATAAAGCCCGGAGCGATTGCGTTAACTCTGATGCCGCGTGAACCAAGTTCTTTTGCCAGAGTTTTTGTCAAGCCGATTAAACCTGCTTTTGCAGCAGAATAATTTGCCTGTCCGGCATTACCGGAAACGCCTACAACACTTGACATATTAACAATTGCACCGCTTCTTTGTTTCATCATTACCTTAACTACAGGCTGTGATACATAGAATGCGCTTGAAAGGTTTGTATTAATAACAGCATCCCAGTTTTCTGCACTCATTCTCATGAAAAGTCCATCTCTTGTTATACCTGCGTTATTTACAAGTACATCGATTCTGCCGAATTTTGCAAGAACTTCTTCAACGCCTTTTGCTGCTGCTTCCTGACTTGAAACGTCAAATTTAAAGGCTTCGGCATTAACTCCGAGAGCTTTAAGCTCTTCTACTGTTTTATTTGCTGCTTCAACATTACCTGCATAATTTACAGCAATATCATAACCTGCTTTTGCAAGCTCAACTGCGCAAGCCTTACCGATTCCGCGAGATGCGCCTGTAACTAATGCTAATTTTTCAGACATAATAGCTCCTCTTTTAAACTTTCAACTGTTGCATCAAGTGATGCCTTATCAAATATATTAAACACCTTAGCTTCAGGTGCAATCTTTTTATTTAAACCGGCAAGAACTTTACCCGGTCCGATTTCAACAAAGATTTCAACACCTTCTGCTGCCATCTTTTGAATTGTTTGTGTCCAGTGAACTGAAGAATAAATTTGTTTAGGCATCTTTTCTCTAAAGTCAGAAGCTGAAATTGCAACCTCGGCATCTACATTTGTAATTACCGGAATTGAAGCATCATTTAGTTCAAGATTAGAAACAAATTTTTCAAATTCCTTTCCTGCCTGTTCCATAAATTTAGAGTGGAATGCTCCTGATACCGGAAGCGGAACAACTCTTCTTGCTCCTTTAGCAAGTAATAACTCACCAGCTTTGGCAACTGCTGCTTCATCACCAGTGATTACAACCTGTGCAGGAGAATTATAATTTGCGACATCAACATATCCAACCTCTGAAGCATCTTTCAAAGCTTCCTTCAAAGCTTCTTCCGAAGCATTCAAAACAGCTGACATTGCTCCGCCTTTTGCAGATCCCATCAAATCAGCTCTTTTTTGGATAGCTTTTAGTGTATTTTCCAAAGACATAACGCCTGACGCGTACATTGCACAATATTCACCCAAAGAATGACCGGCAACATAAGACGGTATTACTTCACATTTGTCTTTCAACGCCTCCAGTGCTGCAATAGACATTGTAACTATAGAAGGCTGGGTATTAACAGTCTGTTTCAAAGCCTCTTCAGGTCCTTCAAAGCACATTGTTGTAATACTTTTACCCAATACTTCATCTGCAGTATCGAAAACCTGTTTTGCGCTTTCGCTTGTTTCATATAAGTCTTTTCCCATGCCTACAGCCTGAGAGCCTTGTCCCGGAAAAAGAAATGCAACTTTCTTTGTCATAATTACTCCTTATAAAATTATTTTTTAAACATGCTACGGCACTAACTGTCTAACAGATACCTTCACGAAGCCTTACAATAGCACCGCCCCATGTCATACCTGCGCCGAAACCGCAAAGAACAGCAGTTGAACCAAGTTTAACATTACCTTTTTCAACGCTCTCTGCAAGTGCAATTGGAATTGATGCAGCAGAAGTATTGCCGTAATATTTAATGTTAGTAACTACCTTTTCATCAGAATATCCGAGGCGTTCCTGAACAGCCTGTATAATTCTGATATTTGCCTGGTGAGGTATCAGGTAATCAATATCTTCAGCTTTCATACCGGCATTTGCAACAAGTTCTTCTACATATTGAGGCAGAACTTTTGCAACAAAAGTATAAACACCTCTTCCGTTCATTCTTATACCTTTAGGCTTTTCTTCATACTGTTCAACCAGCGGGCAATTTTTACCGTCAAAAGACAATTCAATCAAATTACCATGGCTGCCATCAGCTTTAATATCAATTGCAATAATATCATCAACACCATCTTCAGATGCTGTTACTACCATTGCTCCGGCACCATCACCAAAAAGGATTGAAGTTCCTCTATCAGCCCAGTCAACAAGACGAGAGTTGTTATCGGTAGCTACAATCAAAATATTTTTATACATACCTGAAGCGATATAAGCTTTAGCTATACTCATACCGTATATTAAACCTGAGCACGCTGCGGTAATATCAAAAGCAGGGATATTGGTAGTAATACCTAATCTGTGCTGAATATGGCATGCTATAGCAGGATACAAATCAGGCGGAGCAGAAGATGCGGCTAAGATTAAGTCTATTTCTTCCGGATTTATCTTAGCTTTTTCTAACGCTTTTTGAGCAGCCTCAAAACCTAAATCAATTGCGTTCTGTTCTCCTGAAACAACTCTTCTTTCTTTTATACCTGTACGAGTGTAAATCCACTCGTCAGAAGTTTCATATAACTTTGTTAAGTCATCATTAGTGATAACTGTTTCGGGTAAACTATATCCAACACCGGCAATACGTACCGGGATTAATTTATCTGTCATTCTTTATTCCTCATAAAACTTAGCAATCTTTTCGTTAACGCCTGTTTCAACGGCATATTTCGCAACTTTTACTGCATTTTTAATAGCATAAGCTTTGCTTCTGCCATGAGCGATAACCGTAATACCTTTTACACCAAGTAAAAGAGCACCGCCAAATTCTTCGTAATTAATTTTTGTATAAATTCTTTTCATAAAAGGCATAGCAAGAAGTCCGATAATTTTACCGAGCAAATCAGATTTAAATTCCTGCTTAAGCATTCTAAACAGCATTGAAGATGTGCCTTCGGTAACTTTCAAGGCAACGTTTCCTACAAAACCGTCGCATACAACAACATCACAGACACTCAGGAAAATCTCTTTGCCTTCAATATTACCGACAAAGTTAATTTTTTCCTGATGTTCTTCAAGCAGTTTATAAGTCTGCTGTGCAAGTTCATTACCTTTTCCGGCTTCTTCACCGATATTCAAAACTCCGACACGCGGATGTTCAATGCCTAAAACATTTTTAGAGAAAGTTGCACCCATGATAGCAAATTGGTATAACATTTCAGGAGTACAATTACTATTTGCACCGCCGTCAATAACAACAATCGGTTTTTTAATAGTAGGAAGCGTAACTGCAATAGCAGGCCGGTCAATTCCCGGCAATCTGCCAAGACCAAACAAACTGGATGCCATAGCCGCACCGGTAGAACCTGCGGCAACTACCGCATCAGAACTTCCCTGCGCTACTGCATCAACCGCAAGAACAATTGATGACTTTTTCTTTTTACGAATAGCCTGTCCCGGAGCTTCACCCATTTCAATGATTTCGTTGGCATGGGTAATTTTAATATCAAGCTTGCTTGTATCAATCTTGATACGTTTCTGGCGCTTGCCGCCTTTACCGCAGTCTGAGTAGAACCCTTCCTGACTAATTCTGTCAAGTTCTTGTTCAATCTTATCCTGCTTTCCGACTAATTCAATAGCCACGCCGTATTCATATGCGCCCCAAACAGCACCTGCCACGATTTCGTGAGGAGCATGGTCACCGCCCATTGCATCAATTGCTATTCTTGTCATCTTTCCCTCTCAAAGTCTTATCTAAATGTTATTTGAAATTCCCGTCACCGTTATGATGACGGGATTAAAACAATTATTCAGCTTTATCTTCAGTTTCAGCAGGTTTTTCTTCAGCTTTAGCTTCTTCTTCAACTACTTCTGCTTTTGTTTCTTCTGCTTTAACTTCTTCAGCTTTTTCAACCTTTTCTGCTTTTTTTGTAACTTTTTTTACAGGTTTAGCTGCTTCAGGAGCTTTTGCTGCTAATTCAGCTTTATCTTTCAAGCTTACAGGTTGACCTTTGTATGTTCCGCAAGCTGTACATACTGTGTGAGTTAATACTGTTGCACCGCAGTTAGGGCATTTTGTAGTTTCCGGTTTTGTTGCTTTCCAGTTGCTTCTTCTATGTCCTTGTGCGGAATGTCCTGTTCTTTTCTTTGGTACTGCCATTTTTGTTTTTCCTTTATGTTTTCCTACTACTTATATTTCTATTCTTTTTCACCCTTAATCCGGATATTTTTAAATACTTCCAGTCTAGGGTCGGTCAAATCTTCTTCTTTTTGAAAATTATCCCTACTACAATTTATACCACAAACTTTTTTATTTGGTATATTTAATATTACAGATTGATACAATAAGTCATAAATATCAATCTTATCTGCACCATTTAGATCGGTTACGAATTGACCTTCTTTTATTTCAATCTCCTGGCCGTAATCCTCTAACAGTGCCTTTTTAGCAAAAATTTCGTCAATCCGGAAATCCATATCATATTTGAATTCATCCAAACATAAATCGCATTCAAGATTAAGGATACCTTTAACATTACCGGTTACTTCCACAAATTCTCCCAGATTTTTTATAGTCAAATCTGCTCTAACCGGACCATCTGAATTTATGCCTTCTATGCTGTCTTCAAAAGTATATTCAAGAATTCCGTCTTTAGCATTTTCAATGTCTTCAATTGAAACAAAATTTTCCATAAATTCTTCTCAACCAATGGAACGCAAAGACCTTAAACGTATTGTTCTTCCTGCATTGCAACTGCTGCAACCTGATTAGAAACAAAACAAACTTTTTTCAAAGGTCCTTGTGTTTCTTTTTCTACTAATACTGCTGATGCTGATTTCATCAATTGTGTAAGTTCAGAATACAAATCCTGAGGATTTTCAACATACAATACCAGCGGCGCTGTTGAACCTTTTAAGAATACAAGAACAGAGGTTCTTTTTTTTATATTCTGCGGATTGATACCCTGCGGATTAAATTGTTGTGCCATAATTTTCTCCTTAACTTCTTAAGTATAACAATTTTAGAATAAAAATGTTTTTTATGCAAATCTTTACGTAATATATACTACCCTTGCCAACACCGGTCGGGGGATTAATAAATCTTTTATTCTGAAATAAATTAATCATGCAAAAGAAAGGATTTATATGAAAAAAAATATTTATATTGCGGTATTTGTTGCAGCAGCATTTGTACTCGGATATTCTGTAAACAACATTGCAATCTCTGACACAACACCTAAAGTAGCAGTAATTGACGCAACAAAAATTGTTGCCAACTCATCTGCAGTTAAGGCACTGAAAGCCGAACAGGAAAAGAAGGTTAAAGATATTCAGGCAACTTTAGAAAAGGCAAAAGCCGAGATTTCAAAAGAAACTGATCCTGCAAAAATTGCGGCAATAGAGGAAAAATACAGAACACAGATTAACAATCAGAAAATAGCACTTGATACTGAATACAATCAAAAATTAACCAAAATTGACAACGAAATAAGAGCTACAGTTGTTGAAAAAGCAAGAAATTTAAATTATGACCTTGTTCTTCCGAAAAATATTGTATATTTTGGCGGAGATGACATTACTGATGTAATTGCAAAGGATATAAAATAAAAAACAGGCTTAACGCCTGTTTTTTATTTAGGAAGATTGGCAAAAAATGATTTATCTGTTGATGCCTTGTATGCGCATGTAAAACCATTTAAACCGCTTGTGGATGTGTTATTACAAAAAACATCCGCACTTTGTTTAGCGCTGTCAAAGCCGGCACCACCTGCAGATGTACCCTTTGCACCCATTGGAAGCACCTTGCCGTCTTCCTGAATCTGGAATATAAAAAAGTCCTGCCCGTATCTGTCCGGTTTTTTACCTTTTCCGTTAATATCAACACCAATTAGTATTTTATTGCTCTGTGTGCAATGATTGACAGAAATAAACATTGAATCTGCAACAACAAACTGACCGTCATCAAACCAAATAGCAGAACCGGCTTTTCCGGTATAAGACTTATAGTCTGTCAAATAATTTCCGTCATCATCATTAAAAGTGGAACAACCGTTTTTCCCGCAATTTACAGACATAATAAAGTATTTGTTGAATACTTCGGCAAATTCATTAGTACAAGCCTTATAACTTGACCAGTTAGCAATATAACCCTGATCGGCATTCATACGATTAACAGCCTGCGTGATAATTGAATAAGCCTTTTTATATTGTGCTTCAAGCTCCTTACCTTTACTGTTATTCACAAGTGAAGGCAGCGTCATTGCTGCGACCACGCCGATTATTCCCAGAGTTATCAACACCTCGGCTAACGTAAAACCTCGTTTAATGGTTCTTTTTTCGGCGGTGCTAAATGGCTCAGTACCTGCACCAATACCGGTTATGGAGCTTAAACTACTCTGCCCCCCCCCCGAAAAACCTTGTCATTACTGTGTTTTCCATAACTTAATCTCCTTTTTTAGTTGTATCTGTTCTTTCTTACTTTTTCTTGATTAAATATAAAACTTTTTGAGGCGATAGCGGAAGCAGCGCGGGAGCGTGTCCGAAAAAAGTTTTATATTTAATCAAAAGGTGTTCCTGCTTTGCTTTATTAAGAAAATATATTTGTTTTCGAGGCGATAGCGAGAGCAGGGCGAGAGCGTGACCGAGAAAATAAATATATTTTCTTTAAATTGTTCTGCAGTTCTGGCTTCTCGCTATCGTTATAGCTTTTCTAACATGTTTTTCCTCTGCTTCTTTATTATAATCTATTTTTATATATTTATCAACCAATTCTGACAAAGCATGGTCAAAAGCAGACCTCCGCTGCTTACGCTCCGCCTTCGTGCGTCGTGCGCAGCTTCGCTGTCTAATACACCACTCTAAATTCCGCTCACGTTCCTTATCGCGGAATTTTTTCAGACATGCTATAATTAAAATATATGAATGAGAATTTGAAACAAACATTAAAACTTTTACCATCGCTTCCCGGCTGTTATATTTACTACAACAAAGATAACGAGATAATATATGTCGGAAAAGCAAAAATTTTAAAACGCAGGGTAATGAGTTATTTTAACAAAAAACACCATGACAGCGTTAAAGTGCAGGTGCTTGTTTCACAAATCGAGCGCATGGAGTATATTATAACAAATACTGAAGTTGAAGCGCTTATTCTCGAAAGCCATCTTATAAAAAAGCATAAACCGCGATACAATGTTCTGCTGAAAGATGACAAAAAATATCCGTATTTTCTTATTACAGATGAAGACTTCCCGCGTATAACAGTTGTGCGCAAAAAAAATATGAACCCTGAAAAAGGACGGTACTACGGACCTTATACAGATGTTCGGGCTATGTATTCAACTCTGGATTTCTTAAAAAAAATCTTCCCGCTGAAACAATGCAAATCACCAAAATTCAAAGACCGTCCTTGCCTATACTATCAGATAGGACGCTGCATGGCACCTTGCCAGAATATGGTTACAAGTGAAGAGTACAAAAATCTTGTACATCAGGCAGAACTATTTCTTGCAGGCAAGCAGTCCGAGCTAATGGCGCAGCTGAAAGAACAAATGGAAAAATATGCTTCCTCAGAACAGTTTGAGAAAGCTGCACGTCTGCGCGACAGCTATCTGGACCTGAAAAAAACTCTTGAAAAGCAGAAGGTTGTATATGAAAATACAAAACTCAATGAGGATATTATTTCGCTTCTGTCAGAGGACGGTATTTTTGCAATTGTAATACTCATGATACGCGAGGGAAGGCTTATTGACAAAAAAGACTTCATATATGAAGTTGAAGAAGAAGATAAGACAGAATTCTTTGCAACATTCTTTAAGGAATACTACAACACACTCTCTCTGGAATTCCCTGATAAGATTGTTTCTAACGAGCTTGAAAATATAGGGGAGAAAGCACTTTATGAGGAATGGCTTAATATAATATCCGGGAAAAAGATTAAAATAAGCTATGGAAAATCCGCGCAGGGCAAAGAGCTTCAGATGCTTGCAGACAAAAATGCGCGTGTTGTTCTCGATAATGCCAAAATTAAAAAGATGGTTAAAATCAACGAAGATTTCAATGAAATCGGTGCTTATCTTGCAGAAAAACTTCACCTAAGAAACTTCCCGCACAGAATGGAATGCTATGATATTTCACACATACAGGGTACAAACACAGTAGCATCTATGGTTGTATTTATAAACGGACTTCCTAAAAAGTCAGAATATCGAAAATTCAAAGTCCGCACCACAGAAGGTAAGCCTGATGATTTTCAGTCAATGAAGGAAGTTCTCACACGCAGGATGTCGCATCTGGGTGAAAAAAAATGGGAAAAGCCGGATTTAATGATAATTGACGGAGGAAAAGGTCAATTATCAAGTGTTATGGAAATTATTGAAGGATTAGGGGTGAAAGATATTGACGTTGTAAGCTTGGCAAAACGTAATGAAGAGGTATTCCTTCCTCATAAATCAGAACCTGTAATTCTGCCAAGAGATTCAGGAGCACTGTTTTTGTTCCAGAGAATCCGCGATGAAGCGCACAGGTTTGCCATAACTTACCACAGAAATCTGCGTTCAAAAGCAATTAAAAAAGGCGGTAAATAATTACTCCTGAACCTCTGTGATTTTGCCGCGATTATCAATGCGCCTTTTCCAGCATTCTTTTAAGCTGCCGACTACATTAGGTTTATTAAACCAGCGGTCAATATACCTTTCATTTTGCCCCAAAGACCCATCCATTTTTTCCTGTGTATTAATATTGTATGTTGCCTCTGAAATACCAATACTTATCTTAACATGAGGAGTTGGCTCTTTTACAACATCCATTGATAGTTTCAAATTGTTATATTTTTCAGGTTGAAAATTCTGTGATGTCCCGGTATTGGCATCAACAATCAGCTTTTTCAATTCATGCCCCAAATCATTTAATGACTTTCCCATAAAAACCACCTGCTAGTTATTTAAACTGTGTATTGGTGCAGGAATTCTGCCGCCTCTGCATACAAAACCGGCTGATGACAGGTTATTAACAGACATAACCGGAGCTTCGCCAAGAAGCCCGCCGAAAACAACCTTATCGCCTACTCCTTTGCCAATAGCAGGAATAATTCTAACAGCAGTAGTTTTTTTATTAATCATACCTATCGCCATTTCATCTGCAATTATTCCGGCAATTGTACTATTTGGCGTATCTCCCGGGATTGCAATCATATCCAGCCCGACAGAGCATACGCATGTCATAGCCTCAAGCTTATCAAATGTTAAATAACCATTTGCAGCCGCTTCTATCATACCGGCATCTTCGGAAACAGGAATGAATGCTCCGGAAAGCCCTCCTACATGAGAACTTGCCATAATTCCGCCTTTTTTTACTGCGTCATTTAGCATAGCAAGCGCAGCTGTTGTACCATGCGCCCCTGCATGTTCAAGCCCCATTGCCTGGAAAATTCCGGCAACACTATCTCCTTCCGCAGGTGTAGGAGCTAGTGACAGGTCAATTATACCAAATGGAATATCCAGCCTTTTTGCAAGTTTTCTGCCGACAAGTTCACCGGTTGAAGTAATCTTATATGCAATCTGTTTAATCTTGTTAGCAAGCTGACTTAAATCAGCATCTTTAGGAAGCGCCTCGATTGCTGCTCTCACCACGCCAGGTCCGGAAACCCCGACATTGAGGGCACATTCCGGTTCGCCAACTCCACAGAAAGCTCCTGCCATAAATGGATTATCGCTTGCAGAATTACAGAAACAAACAAGCTTTGCCGCACCAAGTCCGTCTTTATCTTTGGTAAATTCTGCTGCTTTTTTTATTGTATCTGCCATTTTCAAAACCGCATCCATATTAATGCCGGCTTTTGATGATGCAAGGTTTATTGAAGAACAAAGCCTTTCAGTACAGGCAAGTGCTTCCGGAATACTTTCAATTAAGAGATTGTCGCCTTTTGTGCAGCCTTTTTCAACCAGTGCTGAGAAGCCGCCGATAAAATTTACTCCGACTTCTCTTGCAGCTTTATCCAGAGTTTGTGCGATTTTAACATAATCAGGATTTTTGCAGGATTCACCCACTATAGATATAGGGGTAACAGAAATCCTTTTATTAATAATCGGAATTGAATACTCGTTTTCCAAATCATTTGCATATTCAACAAGATTTTTCGCATAGCGTTTAATCTTGTTATAAATATTATCGCACACAACATCTACATCACTATCCATACAATCTCTCAGACTGATTGCCATTGTTACAGTCCTGATGTCAAGATTGTATAATTTAATCATATTAATAGTTTCTAAAATAAGATTTTCGTTAATTACCGCCAAAATTTAACCCAAACATTCTTGAAATGTTCTTTGCCTTTACTCTAAGTTTCAACTCTA
>ENA-OPCN01000251-OPCN01000251.1-human-gut-metagenome-genome-assembly--contig:-NODE-251-length-51715-cov-4.515873_pt1 | contig 51715 bp, 42 predicted proteins | sample MGYA00241567_ERZ501485 | MGnify/ENA primary metagenome ERZ501485 (study PRJEB25962, sample SAMEA2042579) | human gut metagenome | biome: human gut; feature: human-associated habitat; material: faeces...
GGGCGACACATGGTCATGGCCGCGAAGCGTCTGCTTCGCGGCCATGACCATGTGTCGGTATTCCGTAACCTTATGCCTGTACGGTGAGCAGGATGCCTTCGCCCTCGGCGACGAGACCCTGCATCACGGCGGGGTAGAGCAGCGTGTCGCCGCGGCCTATCTCCGTGACATTGCCCTCTGCGTCCTTTATACGCGCTGTACCGCCGAGACACATCACGATGGTGAATGAGTCGCGCTCATGGCTAAGAGGCCGGGAGAGGCCATCTGTGAGCTCCACACGGCGTACATCGAAATAGTCGCACTGCGCCAGGACTCCGTCAGCACCCGCGGTGGTACGGTATGAGGGGTAGACGGTATAGTCTATGGCATCCTTGGCAAGCTCCGTATGCAGCTCGCGCGGATTGCCCTCGGCATCCCGGCGGTCATAGTCGTAGATGCGGTATGTGATGTCGCTGGTCTGCTGTATCTCGGCCAGGAGATTGCCCGCGCCGATGGCATGGATGCGCCCCGCAGGGAGGAAGAAGGTATCGCCGGGAGCAGACTCATACGAGGCGATGACATCCATTATCGAGTTGTCGGCCACACGGCGCTCATATTCCCCGGGGGTTAGGGGAGCATTGAGCCCGACATGTATCCGGGCCCCCGGTTCTGTCTCGATGATATGCCACATCTCTGTCTTGCCCGCACAACCGTGACGCCGCTGTGCCAGGGCATCGTCGGGGTGCACCTGCACCGACAGGTCGGCACGGGCATCTATAATCTTGACAAGGAGAGGGAAGGAGGTGCCGTAACGTTCGTAATTGGCACGTCCCATCAGGTCTGCGCCGTGGAGGGCGATGAGCTCGGTGAGAGTTTTTCCGGCCAGAGGGCCGCGGTCTACGACCGAGACATGGCCGGGGACTGCCGAGAGCTCCCAGCTCTCACCGATACCTTCGGCACCGGCGGACAGGCGTTTGAATGGCGCGATACGCGAACCGCCCCATATCACAGGCTTGAGATAGGGAGCGAAATGCAGGGGGAAACCAAGCATAGACAGGTCAGAAATGTGATTGATGATTTATATCGGATAAGTTTGTATTTGCAGAGCGTAATGACCGTCAGAGCATGTTGAGCGACTGCAGCATCTCGATGGCATCGAGGCGCGACAGCGAGCGGCGCTGCTGCAGGGCCGACGCGAAATCATGAGCCACGGAATGGACGCCGCGGTGAGAGAACACGCGGGTGAGGTAGTTGATGTTCTTGTCGAATATGGCGTCTATCTCATCAGCCTCGAGCTGACAGGCATCCGTGCCCTCCTCGACGGCCAGGTCGTGCAGGGCCTCGCGCACATCGTCGGGCAGACCTGTATGGCGGTTGACGAGATAGCGGCAAAGCAGGTTGGCGGTGACCATGGCTATGCCCAGGTTGTAGTTCTTGAGTATCTGGCGCCATGCGGTCTTGGCCGAGATTCCGGGATTACCGGCAAAGAAGAATTCGGGGGCAAGCGTCATGGTCTGCGAGCCCGCAGGCCCGTCGAGCGAGATGGCCGAGAGCATCTCCTCGCCGTCATAGACCACGAGGCTTATGGCCATGCCGGCCGCGCCATAGCAGCGGTCGGTCTCATCGGTGTATCTTAGTTTTTCCATAACTTTACAACGTACCCGGAGGGGTATTAGTTGACTACAAGTATTTTTGTCGCCACGGCACCCTGCGAGGATGTCTCCGAGCCCGAGGAGGCGATGACATAGTAGACACCCGAGCGGACGCGGCTGCCGTTCATGTTGCAGCCGTCCCACATGGCCATGCCACCCTCAGAGGTGGTCTGGTAGACCAGATGCATGTCGGCATCGACAATCTTGACCATCGAGCTGTCCATGAGGCCGGTGATGGTGATCCAGCCTGTATATTCGGGGGTGACGGGGTTGGGATAGGCATATACGTCCGAATAGTCGTCGGCTGCAGGGCCCGATGTGGTCGAGAGCTCGAAGAGGCCGCTCAGGGTGGCCACATAGACCGAGTTTGATGCCGGGTCTACATAGAGGCCGGTGATGGTATTGACGGGCAGGGGAGAGTTGGAGGTATTGTAGACAGCCAGTATCTCGTCGCCGTCCTCGCTGACCAGATAGAGGCCCGAACCCTCGGTGCCGATCCATTTGCGGTTGGAGTGGTCGACGGCCATGCAGAGTATCTTGTCGCTTTCGAGCAGGTAGTCGGCCAGATTGGTGCCGTCGCGTCGCGGCACCTTGATGCGGTTGACCGTAAAAGAGCCCTCCATGGCCGTGACGGGATTCGGGACGGACACGACGCCGCTCGATGTGCCGAACCACACATGGCCGCGCTTGTCCTCGACAGCGCATATCCAGTGGTCCGGCGAGAATGTCTTGCCGTCAGAGTCGGTCACCGAGCTCTGGCCCACATGCCTGTGGCCCGAGACATCGGATATGGTGCCGTTATGCTGCAGCACCTCAAAGGCATACGAGCCGTTCCAGTCGTATGCGAAGATGATATTGCTGCGACGGCAGAAGAACAGGTGGGCGTCCTTGTTGTTGATATTTCCGCCAAAATTGACAGCCACCCAATCTGAGGGTTTTATCTTCGTGAGGTCACCCCTGAGTTTCTCGGCAGGAAGCATCGAGATAGGTGCATTTCCGGCTGTACACCATGTGGTGACCCACAGGTTGCCCTGATGGTCAAAGTCTACAAACGGGGTCACGAACACCCAGCTGTTGCTGATGAGCGAGTTGGAGTCGTCAAACTTCACGACCTCCTTGTTGTCCTCGATTACATAGACACCCTCAAGTGCGGATGACACATAGAACCGTGCGGGATTGACCGGGTCCTGACACATCCATGTGGGCGAGAAGATGTATTCGCCCTGCAGCCTCTGCTGCTGCAGGGCTGCAGAGGTGACGGCCGTCACTCCCACGGGATTGATGTTTACAAACTCTCCGCCGGTATATATGTTGGCGTTCAGTCTCGTGCCATGGTTGTCACCCGCACCCACAGGGTGATACTGGTTCTGGCCGAGATTGGAAATGATGAATCCGTCGCTCGCGGGATAGATACGGCAGATACCGGAGAATGTGGTCGACTCGGCGGGGAGCGACTTCTCGCGCAACACGGTCAGAGTGCCGTCGGCAGACAGGCGGTACTGCCCGAGCCCCTCGTCGCTTCCGGCCCACAGCTCCTTGTCCGGCCCACGGCGTGTGGTGATGACATCGTTCTTGATTGCATCCGGCAGCTGCCAGGATGTCTGCGACAAGGTCCCCGCCGCATCGGCATAAAATATTTTTCCGGCTGACGACAAAGCATATATACCACCTTCAGTCGCAGGTTCGAGGCTTTCGATCCAGACTCCAGAGATGGAAAGTACGCCACGTAATGCCATGTCAGCATAATCTTCGGTCATGGTCAAGATACACACCTGCCCCCACCGTAGACACGCCAAAGCACGACCTCCGACAGGAGTAAGCTCGCTGATGAGACCGGACATGGCATCGCGTATCACAGTGAAATTATCCAGCTTATGTATTCTTGTGCCATAGGGATGGAAAAGTATATGCGAAACATCATCGCCATATCCAGAAGCCACCATGACTATGCCGCCGTCAATCGCGGCCATATAGAGGATGCCGTGACCGTTATAGATGCCCGATTCCTTGACCTCGTGGCGTGTCTCGTCAAACAGCACGAGGCCGAAATCGGTGGCAACATAGATGTCGTCGCCGTGAAACGCCACATCATTCACGCCTTTCTCGACATTGATGGTGGCGTCCTTGATGTCGGGCAGGTTCATTATGGCGCCGTCATCCTCGTAGATAAGGTCTATATTGGAGTTGGCGTAGACAACCACGAGATAATGCCGCTCATGATTGAAAAACAGCTGCGATATGGTGAAATCCGACAGGTCGCGGCCATATTCGTATGTGCGTGTCTCGTCAGCCTCCTTGTCGTAAGAGTTGAGGCGGCCGCCGGTGACATACCACACGTTGCGGTCGCTCTCGAGGACAGACGAGAACTCGCCGGATACAGGAAAAGACCTCCACGACCCTGTGGCGACCGCTGCACGGGCCGGAGCCAGAGCCGGAAGGAGAATGAGGATGAGTATGATAAGTTGCTTGAGCATCAATCTGATGTTATCTTGGTGAGTTAAGGTATTCAACAAGCAGGGCTGTGGCGCGTCCGCGGTGCGAGATGGCGTTTTTGTCATCCGGGGACATCAGCGCGAAAGTGGCGTCATAGCCTTCGGGACGGAACACCGGGTCATACCCGAAACCTCCGTCACCCTCGGGGGCGGTCAGTATCTCACCTTCGACCTTACCGGTGAAGGTCTTCTCGACGCCATCGAGTATCAGTGCGATGACCGTGACGAAACGGGCCTTGCGGTCAGTCACCCCCCGCAGGTTCTCGAGCAGGAGGGCCATATTTGCCGCGCTGTCGTGTCCCGGTCCGGCATATCGGGCAGAATATACTCCGGGGGCACCCCCGAGAGCGTCGACCATGAGGCCGGTGTCGTCGGCAAAGCAGTCATATCCATAGCGCTCCTTGACATAACGGGCCTTCATAAGGGCATTTCCCTCGAGTGTGTCGGCAGTTTCGGGAATGTCGTCATGGCATCCTATCTCCGCGAGAGACAATATCTTGAACCTGTCGCCGACGATGCGGCGCAGCTCGGAGAGCTTATGGTTATTGTTGGTGGCAAATACTATTTCCTGCATAATATATATTAACGGCCCGGGACGGCTTTTATTTTGAGCCGGAATAAAAAACGTCCACTCTCCGGCAATGTGCGGACAGTGGACGTGAATAGGTATGACTTGTGGCCGGAACCCTTTTTATTTCATGGCCTCGTCAATGAAATGCTTGAGTTCGTCTGCAGTCATGTAGCCCACCGATGTGGTGACACTGCTATCGGGCATGAGCACCGACACCTGAGGGATGGACGATACGCCGAACTGACGGGCCGCCGATGGCGCGTTATCGACATCGACCGAGAGGAACACGGCCTTTCCCGCATATTCCTCGGCAATCTGATGGAAGACCGGGGCAAACTTGCGGCACGGAGGACACCAGACTGCATTGAAATCAATGACAACAGGCAGCTTGGCGTCAGGAGCGATAGTGCCGTCTGTCATCTCTTTGACAACATCGGCAACCTGAACTGTTGAGGTCGGGACCTCGGTCTCGGCCTTGATTGTGTCCGTGGACTGTGAGTCGGCTGAACTGCAGCCGACAAGCAAAACCGCCAGGACGGAAAGAGACAGGATTCTTGGCAGCATAGACTGGTGGGCTTTGTGGAATATCAGTTGAAAGGGTTTAAAGAGGATAGTTTAAAGTTTAAAGAGAGATGCCCGGAAAGGACAAATCCTCATCTGTTTAAAACCTCAGACCCCGGATTTTGTTCTCCGGCACAGGCTCTTTAAACTTTAAACCCTAATCTTTAAACTCTACTATCAGAGTACCGAAGCAAGTGCCTCGTTGGTCTTGAGGACAGCGGCAGCACTCTTGTCAAAGAGCTCTTTCTCCTCGGCGTTGAGGTTGAACTCGACGATGCGCTCGATGCCGTTGCGGCCGATGATTGCGGGCACACCGATGCAGAGGTCCTTGTGGCCATACTCGCCGTCGAGCAGAGCCGAGCACGAGATGAGCTTCTTCTCGTTGTGGAGCACGGCCTTGACCATCTGGGCTCCTGCCGCACCGGGAGCATACCATGCCGAGGTGCCGAGCAGCTTGGTCAGCGTAGCACCGCCTACCATAGTGTCGGCTGCTACCTTGTCGAGAGTCTCCTTGTCGAGATACTCCGAAGCGGGCACACCGCGATATGCGGCATAGCGGGTCAGGGGAATCATTGTTGTGTCGCCGTGACCACCGATGACGATACCCTCGACCTCGGTGGCGTTGGCGCCGAGAGCCTGCGAGAGGAAATATTTGAAGCGTGCGCTGTCGAGTGCGCCGCCCATGCCGATGATACGGTTCTTGGGCAGACCGCTCACCTTGTGGATGAGATAGGTCATCGTATCCATCGGGTTAGAGATACAGATGATGATGGCATTGGGAGAGTGGGCCAGAATCTGGTCGGTGACGCTCTTGACGATACCGGCGTTGACACCGATAAGCTCCTCGCGGGTCATGCCGGGCTTGCGGGGGATACCCGAGGTGATGACAACGACATCGCTGCCCTCGGTGGCGGCATAGTCGTTGGTGACGCCGCGAAGCACGGTGTTGAGGTTGAGGATCGAGGCGGTCTGCATGATGTCCATGGCCTTGCCCTCGGATACGCCCTCCTTGATGTCGAGCAGCACTACCTCGTCGGCAATACCGCAGGTTACCAATACATTTGCACAAGTTGCGCCTACATTTCCGGCGCCTACTACAGTTACCTTTGACATGATTGTATCTATATTTGAAATTGCAATCGCAAAATTAATGAAAAATTTCCATAATAAATATTTTTCATCACTTAATTTAAATCAGAAATCAGGAATTGGGAATTAGGAATGGAGAGGCAAATATTCCCCACTTCTAATTCCCAATTCCTAATTTCTAATTCGGTTTTTGCAATAGGCTTATCTCCGTCTGATTTTTTCGATGAGGTTTCCCATCCTGCCTGCGATGGCTCCGAGCCTGTCATTGCCCATCAACGTCTCCCACCGCGATGCCCGTCTCATCAGCATCCCCGAATAACCTTTGGATTCCGTATGCCTGCGCATCGAGGAGGCTATGCCGCAAAGGAACTCCGTCAGGGCCGCATCATAATCGACCCCATTACCTGATATGACGGGAGGGGCCGAGAGCAGCGACAGATACTCGTCGGGGTCGTTGTCAATCCGCCTCAGAGCAGCGACAAAGCTGTCTGTCGATTCGTAATCGCTCACATTGACAAAGGCTGCGGGGTTGAAATCCCTCACGACGTCAGGCGCGCCCCAGTAAATCGGCACTGTCCTCGCCACAAACGCCTCCATGATCTTCTCGGTCACATATCCGGGTACACGGCTGTTCTCAAGAGCGAGATTGAACTTGTATTTACGTATGAAATCAATCTTGTCGGCCACGCATCCGCCGACATTGTTACGGAAAAGGCCGCCATACGCCACCGGCCTGTATGACTCGACGGCATCTATGATCCTTATCCTCTTCTCGTCGCAGAAATTGGAATTCCGTATCACCGCAGTGCAGAAATCCCTGCCCACAGCCCTATCGCTGTCAATGGAATCAGGGTGTCCGATCCTGGCCCATTCGTCATAAAGGAGATAGAGCGGATAGCGCAGATGACGCCCGTCAATCTCTATATTCCTGTGCGATATGGCATAGTCGAACTGGTTGAAATCGGGCACGTCGTTCTCTCCCGACCAGTACACCTTCAGGCAATCATATCTGTGATGTGTCTTATGCCCCGTGGGTGCGTAGAACAGTATGTCAGGCACCTCGTTTCCGTCGCTGTCAAGTGCGACGACATCAAACTTTGTCCTGAGGGCATTAGTGAACCTGTTGTCGTCCGGATTCATATCCGGCCAGAAATTCAGGAACTTTACAGTAACCGTCTTGCTCATCTGCACTGTCTCATCTGAATGATTTCGTCACGCTGTGGCTGACGGCAAGGCAGCCTACGGCAGTGACCGCGGCGGTAATGAGGAGGGCCCACATGAGGGTAGGCCACAGTGACGCGCCCGATGCTCCGAGATTGGCGAGCGCCGGATGCCACCACCCCGACACGGCGGCGAGGATGCCCGAGGCTATAAGGAGCACGCCGAGATTGACACAGGCTATGAGGCACCAGTAGACCGCAGAGACAGCCCGCGGAGTGTAGCCGAGCAGCAGCAGGTCGTGTATTTTGTCGCGGTTCTTCTGCAGCAGCAGATAGACACTCAGCACCAGTATGAAGAGGGCCAGCAGGCATATCACGGCCCCTATGCCGACAACCACGGCGGTAGCAAGCCCGAGAAACCATGCCATCTTTCCTCCGGCCTCGCGGTCGCCCGCGGCCTCGTATCCGTGCTCGGCGAGATAGGCTGTGGCGGCAGGGTCGCCCGCACGGCGCAGCTTGACGATGAGGCGCGAGGGGTCTGACGGACGTCCCGACGCGAACCTGGCATTGGCCCAGTCCATGAAAGCCGAGGGGACAGCTATGGTGTTGAGCCTCGACGAGAATCCGGCTATGCGGGCATCAACCCACTCCTGACGGCCATTACCGCTGAGAGAGAGGCGCAGGGGGAGCATTGAAATCATTTCCTCGGAAATCTGCGGCAGGCCGCGCGCCGAGGCATAGCCGAAATTATAGAGCGTGAGATAATCTTTGGAGATTATAACCGGGAGCGGAGTGCCGCTACCGGGCTCGTATGTGTCCCATCCGCGTGGCGAGACATCGAAGAACGCATCGGGGATAGACTCAAGGAACAGCGACGTGTACATGTTGCGGCCCCACATGTCGATGCTCAGCGAGACATTGAAGTCGGCGGCCTGGAATCCTCCGACCTCAGCGGCCCACGGCTGCGATGCAATCTCCTCGCGCTCGGCGGGGGTAAACGGGGTTGCGCCCCACACGCCGCTGACTTTCTTGGAGATGATGAGATAGTCCGACGATATGAACGAGTCGGTGTCTGACGAGACAGCCGAGATGTCGCGATAGAACTGTATGGCCACAATGACTATCAGCAGCCCCGTAAGGTTGGCCATGACATAGCCTATGGTCTGTGCCGGGCTGACATTGCGGCGCAATAGGCGGCTTATCATAATCTCAACAGTTTGTATTGTTCAAGCGAGAGTTTGTTGCCGACCGAGGTGGCTATCACGGCCGCCTCACGCGCGGCTGCCTCCCCGGCTATCATCCCTGCCACGGCGGCATTGTTGCGTGCGTCGAGATGGCTCACCGGCTCGTCGACAAGCAGAAAATCGAACGGCTGGCACAGGGCACGGATTATGGCCACCCTCTGCTGCTGTCCCACCGAGAGGAGTCCGGCGAGGGTATCGGCCTTGTGCCCGAGCTCGAGGCGGTCGAGCATGGCGCGTATCTCGGCCTCGGTGCGGTAATCGGTCAGCCTGTTCTTGATGAGTATGTTGTCAATGGCCGTGAGTTCGGGAAATAGGCGCATCTCCTGAGGCAGATAGGCCAGTGCGCGGCATCGCAGCTCGCACCAGCGGCCTATGCCGAAGGTGGCGATGTCCACGCCGTCCATCAGTATGCGGCCGTCATAGTCGGTGCGGGCGCCATAGATGAACGAGCAGAGGCTCGACTTGCCTGTGCCGCTCTCGGCCTCTACAAGATATGAGCCCGGGCGCGAGAAGGTCACCTCGTCGCGCATCCACACCTCCGAACAGCTCACGGGGGGCTCGTTCTCGCTCCCCCTGAACACGCGGGGCAACACACGCTGCAGCGTGATTGTCTGAATCATATCAGCACAGACAGCAGGTTCAGCAGCACCGAGCCCTTCGAGCCCGGCAGAGTCACCATGACGGTGCCCCCGGCGTTCTCGACTGTAGCCTCCAGCTCCAGTCCCCACGCGGGGAGACCGGGACCGAGCGGAGCGAGCGAGGGGAGGGTGATACGGGCGGCACCGTTCTTGCCTGTGAACTGCGGCGCCAGCGAATTGTTGCCTGTATCGGAAAACGGATGGTTTGACACGGCGAAATATCCGTCGATATTGCCGAGATGCAGGTTCATGCCATACTGCTTTATGGTCATCACCCCTGTCTTGGGGTCGACAGAGGGGGTCAGGCCGGATGTGAAGCACATCGTGCGCACGGTCGAGAGAAGCTGGTTTATCTTCTCCTGCGGCATGTGGGCCATCACCACAAAGCGCCATCCTGCCGGACTGGGGTCGGCAAACGAGTCGGCATCTACAGGAGTGGCGGCCAGCAATACGGTGCCGTCAATCGAGGTGAGATACGGCATAGCCACAGAGAGCATGGCCTGTTTCTGGAAATCGCCCGTCAGCATGGCCAGACCCGAGAGGGGCTTCCAGTCAAACTCGGGAGTCAGTCCGGCGGCAGCGGCCACCATCGGGTCTGAGTCCACGTATGCGAGTACGGCGGGGTTGATGGGCTGCAGCCCCTTGAGAGGCACTTTCTCGCCATCACCCTTCATCTGCGACCACTCCACGGCCAGCTTACCCTCGGGAAAGGTGACTGTCGCCGTGCTCCAGACAGCCTCAAGGGCCGCGTCATGTCCACCCTTCGGGTCAAATGTGCCGTTGAGGACAGCTATATTGACAGGCGCCCCGGCACTGAGTACACGGTCTATTCCTGTGACCTTGCTTATCGGAAGCTCGCCCGAAGCCTTGAGCAGTTCCTTGACCCCCTTTGCCGCAGTCGAGCTGCGGTCGGTGAGCCACACCTGGGTGTCGGAGGCCACCACCGATGTACTGGCCTCAATAGTGCCCACATGCATCCCCTCTGCATCCTCGCCCCACGATATGCGGTCGCCGCATGCCTCGCGGAAGCTGTCGAAAGCCGAGATGCCGAACGTTGCGTATGCCTCGCCCGAAGCGGTCGACAGCACGGCCACATGTTCCATATCGGCGATATCGTTGGCGTCGAGACGTCCTATAAGTCCGAACACCTCTCCGGCACGCGAGCCCATCTTGCCCTGCAGCGCAGGGTCATACTCGGCACCGTCGGCATTGAACGTCACGCCCGCGTCCTTGCATACGTCACGGACATTGACCATGGCCACCAGCTTCGAATCGGCCGGAATCGTATCAAGCAGTTCGCCTCCGCCCTTCGAGCATGAGGCCAGACCGGCGAGCATCACCGAGAGCGCGCCGAGTGTGAATATCTTGAGCAGTTTCATATAGAATGGTTTTTGTCAGGTATAATCAAAGTGCAAATATAACGAATTTTCCCCATCCCCCCAAAAGCAAAATGAAATCTCATGGGCGCAGACTTCCCACGGGTACCACAAGCACTCCGTCCTTGCGCCGGTATGCATAGTCGCCGACAGCCGTAAGCACCATCCTGAATGACGGTTTTTTCATCGCGTCCGTGTCTATCACCGATGCGAGCCGCGTCAGTGTAGCGGCTCCGGCCTCTATCGCGGTAGCTCCCCCCAGCTTTATCTCTATGAGTCCGTATGAGCCGTTGCGCAGGTGCACCACGGCATCGCACTCGAGTCCCGAGCTGTCGCGATAGTGATAGACCTGTCCGTTGATGGCTCCGGCATACACACGCAAATCCCTGACACACAATGTCTCAAAAAACAGTCCCAGCGTACGCAGGTCGTCGACAAGGTCACGTGGACCCGCACCGAGGGCGGCGGCACCGATCGAGGGGTCTACGAAATATCGCGTATCAGTGGTGCGTATCGCACTCTTGGAGCGCAGATTGGGATTCCATGCAGCCATATCCTCGATGACAAAAATCTTTTTCAAGGCTGCATGGTATGATGCCACGGTGTCGGTGCTGAGAGTCGCGCTGTCATTCGGCACCATATCGTCCCGTAACCTGCTGAAAGGTGTCTGACTCCCCTGGCTGCGGGCATACGCACGCATGAAACGCATGGTGCGCTCGGCCGAACGGCTCACGCCATCCACCCTGGAGACATCCGTCCTCACCACCGCGTCATAATAGTCGTATGCCTGCTCGAGAGCATCCTCGCGGTCAAGGTCGAGTCCCGAGGGCCATCCGCCACGGCATATCAGATAGGCTATATCCTCGATATTATGCCCGGCTCGTCCCGCAATGTCACCGTCAGACTCAAAGAGCTCCCTCAGCGACACGTCTCCCGTAGAGTCGCCTGACTCGAACAGGGACATCGGCCTCATCGTAATCCATGCGAATCGCCCTGTGCCAGTATGGTTGATGCGGTCTGTGGCAGGTGGTACAGCCGAACCGGTAAGGATAAACTCACCCTTGCCGTTACGGCGGTCTACCTCGCCTCTCACGGCGTCCCACAGTTGTGGTGCAAGCTGCCACTCGTCTATGAGGCGCGGAGTCTCGCCTGACAGCAGCGTTGCCGGACTCAGCTCTGCGAGTTCCATGCTCTGCGCATACGTCGCGGGATCGGCCAGATAGAGCGCACTGTTGGCATACCTCGCGCCCGTGGTAGACTTGCCACACCATTTGGCACCCTCTATGAGTATGGCACCCGAACTGCGCAGCTTTCGGCGTATGGTCTCCTCGACTACTCTTGGTCTATATTCCATATCATTGATTTTTAGGCACAAAAATAATGTTTTTTTCTCAATTCCGCAAGTTGTGGAATTTTTATTCCTTGAGTTGTAGAATTTTTGTTCCGCGAGTTGTGGAGTTTTTGTTCCGCGAGTTGTGGAGTCGGGGTGGTTTTTGAGGACGGGGCGCAATATCGCGGGGCGGAGGGGCGTTGAGACAACATGAACTCATCCACAAACTTACAACACCCGGCCATGCAGCGGGCATGGATACCATTCATAGGCTTCACATCGCTGCTGTTCATGTTGCTCTATCTGAACGCTCCGCTGCTGATGGATGATTTCTGGTTTCTCGGCAATGACCCCCTCTCGTCCGACCGCTGGGCCGACGTGCGCCGCATCATGGCCGAACGATGGCCCACCGAGTCGTTCAGGTTCGGCAATTTCCTCGTCCCCGCGCTCGTCCTCGCCGTCCCAAAGTGGATACACGCCCTCGTCACATCGCTCTTCATATTCTGGCTTCTCTACAGCACACCGCTGCTGGCAGGATGCCGCGGAGGGTCGACACGCGGATGGCTCCTCGCGGGTGCCATCGTGCTGTGTCTGCCGTGGTATGACTTCATGTTCTCCACCGCATTCTCGGCCAACTATGTCTGGGCTCTCTCGCTCTGCTCATTCGCGCTGATGATGTTCCTCGGCAGCTTCGGCCCGTCACAACCTCGTGGCCGGAGGCTGTGGGGAGCCTGTGTGCTCATCATCCTCGCCGGATGGTGTCACGAAGGAATGTCCCTGCCGATGGGTTGCGGATGTGCGGCATATCTGCTGATGAGGCTGCGTGACGCAAGCCGCAACACATGGATATACACCCTCTGCTTTGTAGCGGGGATGCTGCTGATGATTGTCTCGCCCGCATTCTGGAACCGCGCTGATGTCACCGAGAGCAATTTCCTGAAATACACCTTGCGCGAGGCCCTTATAATGGCTGCGCCGGGCCTGAGCTTCTATGTGCCTTATCTCGCCCTCTTTGGCGCGTCACTCGCACTCCCCGCCGTGAGGCGGCGCATCCTTGCCGAACGGGGCGCGTTGCCGTTCCTGGTCATGATTCTTGTCGGCACAGGGGTATCGCTCGGCATCTATTTCCTCTATTTCAAGGGGCCGCGCCAGGCCATGTTCCCCCAGTGGTTCAGCCTCATAGGCCTGGCGTACCTCTCACGGTTCTATGCCGTCACCCTCGGACGTGCGGCACGGATATGCATTGACACCGCCATTGCCGTCATCGTATCAGTCAACCTCATAGCGGCCATCATGATACAGCGCGAGCTCACGGCCGAGTCAGCCGAGATAACCCGTCTGTTCAGGGAATCGCCCGACGGTACGATCTACTACGACAACATCCCGACACGTGTCGACCTCTCCATGCTCAAGAGCTCGGTGAGGCAGTTCAACGAGCGTGTGCCCATGACATTCTTTTCATATCACAACGCACAGGGTGCCGACAAGATGCTCAAGCTGCTCCCCTCTGCCCTCGCGGACTTCGACACCACCGGGGCCACCCCCTCGCGTCTCACCCCCGGAGGCTACCTCTACGGCTCTCTGATAGTCACCTTGCCCGACAACGGCGGAGACGACACCGCGGTCATCACCCTCGTCTCGCCCGACGGAACCGAGACCGCCAGCCGCTTCAGGCAGCTCGGTTTCACCGACCGGGGAGGCAATCAATGGCTCCTAATCATCCCCCACGCCACCACCTTCGACCCGACCCTCCGAATCGCAGACTTTCATTTCTGAAGGGATAAAAAAATTCTCCGCAAGTCGCCCTGCGGAGAATTCTGGTAGTATGTAGACCAAGATAAAGTCATTCAATGACCTTTGTGACTTTCCCGTGTGTGAAAATCACAATCAAATCATTGGAGTAGACCCAGCGTTCCCGCTCACCGCTGTTACGGATTTGCGGAGGAACACCAAGGAGGACTTTTACTTCAAGCGGACTCATCCCTTCGACGACACGTCCGCCCTTCATCAAGTCAGGATGCTCGAACCTCATGTCTGCATTCGAGTTGATGAAGCTCCTCATTGACTCAATGTAATGTGTGTTCGCGTCGGCCATCTCAAACACAAGCTCGCGATGGCGAGAGTTTGTGGCGGGATTCAGCTTCTCGAGCGGAAGAGTACGCGGTATCAGCCCTTTCTCGCGATAGCGTATCGCGGCGTCCGATATGCTGTACTCCATCGACCCGTCGCCTATGGCAAACAGGGTCGTGCGCGTGTAGGTTGTCTCGGTGCTGTTGCTCCCGCGGACAGTCGACTGGGTCACCTGAAACGAACGGTTGTCAAAGTCTATCCCGTCTATCCTGTCGTGAGCCCGGTCCAGATTCTCGGCCACAAAGCACAGTGCGGCGGCAAAAGCGTTATCCCCGGACGGCTGCAGTGTGACAGTGTCGGCAAAGACAGCCACACCGTCAACCGACACCGGCAGTAGCACCCCCGCCTCAGGCACGCTGACACTGTCGCTCCATGCCGTATAGTCGAACGGTACGGACTCCTTCTTTTTCAGCAGATCCAGGGCCGAGACTGTGCCGGAAGCAAGAAAACAGAATACTATGACGGACAATATCTTTTGCATAGACCGTCAGAACGTATATCCGACACGGAGCACCAGATTGGACGAGTAGCCCGACTTGGTATCAAGGTCGTCCAATGCCTCGCTCTTAAGCATCGAGGTAAAACCGCGCTGCCACATGATATCAAGATTGAAACGCTTATACCACACACCGATACCGAGTTGTGTACCCACATCGAATTTATTGTCAATGATATCATCCCATGCAGGCTCAATCTCATCGGGCTCCCAGTCGCCGTCACCGGAATAACTGATGCTTCCGGCGAAGTCATAGCTTGCGAAGACTCCTACATGAGCATCTATCTTCAGGGCATCCGTCACTGAATATTTATACCCGAAGGTGAAGGGAGAATACTTGATATTCCATGTACGTATATTCTCCTTGGCACTCCAGTCCTCACCACCGCCCGATTGTTCCTCTTTTGCGGTGAATCCACGTGTGCCAAGACCAAGCTCCATTCCCCAATAGAGGCCGGATTTTCCGATATTCTTGCTGAAACCGAAATCAAGCGACATTCCGGCCGATGTCCCGAAATTACCCTTCGCGGTATAGCCATCGAACGACTCGTCAAATTCAAGGTCTCCGAGACCGGCGATATTGTTGAACGAAGGACCCACGCGGACATGCCACTGTGTCTTGCCCTTGGGCTTGTTGTAGGTGCGCGAGGTGAGCACCTGTGCCGATACACCGAGGGCGAGTACCGACATGAGAATCATTGTGATAAACTTCTTCATTGCTGTATTATGTGATTGGTTGTTTCTTATTTTTTAGAGGCAGCTGTGATATCGGGTGAGATCATCACGCTCGAGTTGGCTTGAGGATAAACCACTCCCATCATCTCGACCTCTGCCTTAGTGGCCGGGCGAAAATTGGAATATTTCACCGGATAGCCGGACAGCTCTATCATGAGAGTCTTGTTATCCTTCTGATTGACATACGAGTGGAATATCACTTCGATGACTGCGTCTGCATCCATCTCGCGGCATGCCAGATAGAGCGCGTTGCTCTTGAGGTTGTCAAGGTCTGCGTTGGTAGTCTCCTCTATTGACTTGATCGGGAAGCTGTAGGGGCCGAAATTCTCACGCGAGCCACTGAGCATCGCCATGTCGCATATCTGCGGAGTGACGACCATACGGATCTCGGGGGTGATTTTTCGGGCCTGCGCCTCTTCCCACTGCAGGGAAGATTGTTTAGACGTCTGTGCGGATGCCAGCGAGAAAGCTCCGGCAACCAGCAGTGATGTGATCAGGATTTTTGGTTTAAACATATGATGTATGCCCTTGAGGTTCGTGTCGGGCGCAACTTCTAAATAAATCGTTCACTCTTGACACATCCTCAGGGTGTCTTCTTTGATTTCACCGCACCCTTCATCTCGCCCGATGTCTTGTTTGTCTTCAAGAATGGGGTAACATAATACGTGGTTCCAGAATGCCATGCAGACGTAAAGGTTGCACTTGTCCCTGAGCTCCTCGAATCCCTGTTTGAAGGATTTCCTTTCACGGTGCCCCATGCAGCCCCGATACTTTTCACTGTCTCATCAGATGCAAGTTTAGAAGCCTTCACCGTAATTTTGACAGTGTACCGGCCTGCCTTGTCTTTTGACCCGACAGAAATTGATGTCACTTCAACCTTGGCATTAGAAGAGCCCGAGCCGCCCGAACCAGGCTCATCATCTTCGTCACCACACGCGCACATGCACATACTGCATATGATGACAGATGTCAGGATAAAGAGTCGTGATAAAACTTTTTTCATACTGTGTTTTTTGTGTGTTATGGATATTTTGTTGGCAAATTTACATATTAATTAACGAAAACTACCCCCCCGGTTAAAAAATGTTAATAATATAAATATTAGCAAAATATACAATAAAATTGAAACCGATTTACATGATAAAGGTAATGGAGGTGCAAACATCAAGGAACTTAGCGTGTGAGGACTTACGCGACCTAATCAGCGCCCTTTGGCATTTTTTAACCTTGCGGGGCGGGGGTGGTAGGCTTTTTTTCTATAACTTTGCCGATTGTAAACTGTCATTTCATCACTTATCATCAGCATATATGTTTTCCTTCAAGGAATTTGCTTCATGTCCGCAGTTCTTCCTTCTGGCCGGTCCCTGTGTCATAGAGGGTGAGAAGATGGCCATGGAGATAGCCGAGGCGTGCCTCAAGGCCACCGAGGCCCTGGAGATACCGTATGTCTTCAAGGGTTCTTACCGCAAGGCGAACCGCTCGCGCATCGACTCGTTCACCGGAATCGGCGACCTCGAGGCGCTGCGCATACTCGCTAAGGTGCGCGAGACATTCGGCATACCTGTCGTGACCGACATACATACCAACGAGGAGGCCCGCATGGCGGCCGACTATGTAGACGTACTCCAGATTCCGGCATTCCTGTGCCGCCAGACCGACCTGCTCGTGGCTGCCGCCCGCACGGGGCGTGCCGTCAACATCAAGAAGGGACAGTTCCTGTCGCCCGAAGCCATGAAATATGCCCTGCAGAAGGTGCGCGACGCCGGAAACGACAACGTGGCGCTGACCGAGAGGGGTGTCACATTCGGCTATCAGGACCTTGTGGTCGACTATCGCGGCATTCCCGAGATGCAGGCGTTCGGCGCCCCGGTGATACTCGACGCCACCCACTCGCTGCAGCAGCCCAACCAGGCTGCCGGAGTGACGGGCGGACGTCCCGACCTCATCGACACCATAGCCCGCGCCGGTGTGGCCGTCGGGGTCGACGGCCTCTTCCTCGAGACACATCCCAACCCTGCCGAGGCCAAGAGCGACGGCGCCAACATGCTGCCCCTGGCACAGTTGCCGGGACTGCTCGGCCGACTGGCCGCAATACGCGAGACAATCAACAAATTCTGACATAAATGAATATCCGACACATCGCCCTCGCGGTCGTGCTGGCCATCTGCGCCACCTCGACAGCACTGGGCCAGAGCTATAGCGACCCTATGGCCGACGCCCTGCTCAGGGCATACGACCAGCTTCTCGACGAGGATCCCCGCGACCCCGAGACACTGTTCCGCCGTGCGTCACTCTACTACAAGAGCAACGACTATATCCGCGCCCTCGACGACCTGAACACCGCCATCAAGTATTTCCTGCCCGAGCAGGCCGACGAGCGCCGTCAGGCCGTGGGGATGAGGGCCGACGTGCTCATGGCAATGCACAAGTATGACCAGGCCCTCACAGACCTCAACGAGCTGCTTGGCGATACACCCATGGACTATGCCCTCATCTACGAGCGTGGCACGGCCAACTATGAGTTAGGACGCTATGGCGAGGCCAAGCGCGACTTCAACACCATGCTGCGCCTCAATCCGCGCAGCCAGGAGGCCACCCTCGGGCTGGCACGCGTGGCCGTCAAGGAGAACAACCTCGGCACCGCCACCGAGCTTGCCGACCGCGCCGTGGCCATGACACCCGGCGACTCGCGCATCTACATACGCCGCGCCTCGGTGCGCACCCTCATGGGCGACCGCTCGGGTGCCGTCGACGACTATATCACCGCCATCTCGCTCGACACCGACAATACCCCCAAGGCCCTGTCAGAGCTTGTGTCGATAGCCCGTGCCGACTATCCCACCGTGGTGGCCGGACTGTCGTCGGCCATCGCCAAGGCCCCCAAGAACGGCATGTTCTACTTTATCCGCGCCATGATAGCCCAGGGGCACTGCAACTATCTGGCCGCCATAGCCGACTACGACCGCATCATCAACGACGGCCTCGACACCTATCCCGGCATCAACGCCGCGCTGGCCGAGTGCTACTATGCCCTCGGGCGCTATGACATAGCCCTGCTCAACGCCGACTATGCCATCTCGGCCACCGACGACAATGCCTTCTATTACATGCTCAAGTCGCGCATACTGCGCGCACAGGGCGACTTTTCGGGAGCAGTCTCGGCAGCCGAGAAAGCCCTCGAGAAGAAGCCCGAGATGACCGACGCGCTCGTGTGCAAGGCCCTGGCGCTGGTAGACCTCGACGAGAGTGCCGAGGCATCGGTGGCACTGAGCGAGGCCATGATGAACTCGGCCGAAGACCCTCTGGTGGGGATACTGCGCGGCTGGGTGCTCGACACCTACCGCCACCAGCGCGCCAACGCCGAGAGGGCCTGGGAGCAGGTGACAGAGATGGATTTCGACTTTGATAACGTGCGCTCGCTCAAGGGATTCGCCCTCCTGTCGCTCGACCGCCGCGAGCAGGCCGACAACTGGATGGAGCGTGTGCTCGAGACCGCCGACGACTTTGACGGCGAGGTGAGCTACTATGCCGCCTGCTACTACTCGCAGACCGGCAGCCTCGACCGCGCATTCCGCTACATGGAGGCATCGCTCGAGAAGGGATATGCCGACTATCACAACTGGACCATGGCCTCGGAGGCCAACATCAACTGCGCTCCCCTCCGCAAGGACGCCCGCTTCAAGAGCCTTCTCGACAGATATGCCCATCTGTTCAGATAAGGCACCCCGGAGGATTCAGATTCTTAACTCCACGCTTGTGTATATCGCTGATTTTTTATAAATTTGCGCATTAAACGTAATTTTTTGACATGCGACTCATCTTCAACCTTATCATTGCCGTGACCCTCTGCATCGGTGCGGCCCTCCCCGCCGCAGCCCAGCTGCCCTCAGTGCAGGTCAAGGACCTCAGCGGCAAGACCATCGACACAGCCACCCTCTCGAATGATGGCAAACCGTTTGCAATCAGCTTCTTCGCCACCTGGTGCAAGCCCTGTCAGCGCGAGCTCCGCGCCATAGCCGAGGTATATCCCGACTGGCAGGACGAGACCGGCATGAAGATGTATATCGTCTCTATCGACGAGGCCCAGAACGTCTCGAAGGTAAAGCCCCTGGTCGACGGCGAGGGTTGGGAGTATGAGGTGCTTCTCGACACCAACTCCGATTTCTTCCGCTCGCTGGGCCTGCAGAGCGTGCCCCACATGCTCGTGCTCGACGGCAACGGACAGATTGTAGACTCTCACTCGGGCTATACCGACGGCTCGGAGACCGAGATAATCAAGAAGATACGTTCACTCAGCTCAGCCGACTGACACGATGAGACATACCCCAGCCATAGCCTCTCTCCTTGCGGCGGCCTTCATGGCCGTCCCTGCCGTCTCGCGGGCATTCACCGTGGGGGGCGACAACGGCGTGGCCTTCCACGGCTCGGTCCAGTTTGACGGCCTCTTCCCCGAGGAGGACGAGGCCATCGAGACCGGCAAGTTCGACCACAAGATACTCTTCAACTCGTATGCCGACCTCAACATGATCAGCAGGTATGTCGATGCCGGCGTGCGCGTGGAGTTCATGAAATGGCCCCTGCCGGGCTACGAGCCCGATTTTGCGGGATGGGGTGTGCCCAACATCTATGTCAAGGGACGATACAAAGGCTTCGAGCTTACGGCCGGAGACTTTTACGAGCAGTTCGGCAGCGGATTCATCCTGCGCACATATCAGGAGCGCTCGCTGGGCATCGACAACTCCATCCGCGGCGGACGCCTCAAGTATCAGCCCGTGCAGGGTGTCAACCTCACCGTGCTCGGGGGTGTGCAGCGCCGCTACTGGGACTGGAAGAAGTCATCGCAGGTCTATGGTGCCAACGCCGACATCAACATCGAGGAACTCTCCAAGAGCCTCCGCGACAAGGGATGGGGCTGGAACGTGGGCGCAAGCTATGTGCTCAAGCACGAGGACGACCAGACCATAATGATGCCCGGCACGGACTACCGCCTCCATGTGCCCAAGAATGTCCCCGCATGGGACCTCAGGACACAGGTGCGCAAGGGTGACGTCAGCGTGCTCGGCGAGTTTGCGTGGAAGGGCCAGGACCCCTCGTTCGACAACGACTACACCTACGGCAAGGGCACAGCCGCCATGCTCTCGGCCACATACTCGCGCAAGGGCCTCAGCGTGCTGCTCCAGGCCAAGCGTTCGGAGAACATGGCCTACCGCTCGCAGCGCATGATGTCGGGCTCGTCGGCATTCCTCAACAACATGCCCGCCTTCTCATACCAGCACACCTACGCACTCCCGGCCCTCTACCCCTATGCCACACAGGCTGCCCCGGGCGAGTGGGCCTTCCAGGGTTCGGTGGCATACACCTTCAGGCGCAAGACCCTGCTCGGCGGCAAATACGGCACCAAGGTCAAGATCAACGGCAGCTATATCCGCGGCCTCGACCACACGGGCCCCTTCTATCACACCGTCAACCAGAACAGCGGCACCGACGGCTATCACCCCTCGGTCTTCGGCATGGGCGAGCACTTCTACCACGACTTCAACATCACCATCGACAAGAAGCTCTCGCGTTCGGTGCAGTCCACCTTCCTCTACATGAACCAGATGAGCAACCGCACCGTCATCGAGGGCAAGGGGGGCAAGGTCAAGTCGAACATCTTCGTGCTCGACACCAAGTGGAAGATTGACAACCGCTTCACCCTGCGCAACGAGCTCCAGTACCTCCACACCCACCAGGACGAGAAGGACTGGGCATACGGACTGCTCGAGCTCTCTGTGGCACCCTATCTGATGGTGACCGTGTCCGACATGTGGAACTGCGGCGGCAAGGGCACACATTATTATATGGCGGGCGTGGCCGGAAACTATCGCGCCAACCGTCTGCAGCTCTCCTATGGCCGCACCCGCGCCGGATTCAACTGCTCTGGAGGCGTCTGCCGATATGTCCAGGCAACCAGAGGATTTCAGATAGCTTATTCTTATAATTTCTAATTAGTTGAACTAGTTGGTCTAGTTCAACTAGACCAACTATAAACCATACCTGTTTTGATGAAACAACTGCTCTTCTCTCTTTTCGCCCTGATAGCCTTGTGCGGGTGCAGCGGTGTCGACAGCGACGACCGCTTCATCCCCGTCGAGGGCATCACGCCCGAGAGAACCATCCTCATAGAAGACTTCACCGGCCAGAACTGCGTCAACTGCCCGGGCGCGCACGAGGTGCTCGACCAGCTCGTGGCCCAGTATCCCGACAACATCATCCCCGTCAGCATCCATGCCGGGCATTTCGGCGTCGCTGTGGAGCGCACACGCTATCCCGACTACGTTGGCCTGATGCAACCCGAGGGCGACGGCATGGCATCACGCTGGGGCATCACCGCATTCCCTATGGGTGTCATCAACCGCACCGGCGAGGCCCTTGAGGTCGACGCATGGGCTACCGCCGTGCGCGACCAGCTCGCCATCCCCTCAAACCTCGACATAGAGCTCACCGCAGCCCTCGACGGCGGCAACATCAGCATCACGGCCATCCTCAAGCCACAGGCCGACATCAAGGGAACACTGCATGTCTGGGTCATCGAGAGCGGGATTGTGGCCTTCCAGCGCGACACCAACACCCGCATCCCCGACTATGTGCACAACAATGTCTACCGCTGCAGTGTTAATGGTATAGAGGGACAAGGCATAGACCTCACCGCCCATGTGCACGAGACAGTCACGATGACACAGGCCGTCCGCGACACCGAGACCGAGAAATGGAACACCGCCAACCTCGACATCGTGGCATTCCTCGAGACATCCTCGGGCGTACTTCAGGCCGCCAAGGCCCATGTGGAATAAAGACAAAATGAAAAAACTAAAAAACGACACGATATGAAGAAACTCTACACTCTTCTTCTTGCGCTGCTCACGGTCGGCACAGTCTCGGCCCGCGAGCTCACCTTCTATAACGGCAACACCCCCATCGCCCCCGGCTCGACGGTAGCCTTCCCCGACTACAACACCGTAGACGTTGGCGGCGGATATTTCGACATCGAGATGCATCCGGCTCTCTATCTCGGCACAGACATCTTCACCAACAAGGTCAAGATTACCGCAGTCAGCACCGACGGCAAGGAGTTCGAGCTCTGCCCCACAGGAGCCACTTGCAAGTCAGGCAGCAATGTCACCTTCGAGGGACTCACTGCCCGTCCCGGCTCTCCCATGGAGGTCGGCTACAAGTGGAACGGCTATGGTGTGACAGTGGCCGAGATACCCACCATCACCTCGACCATCACCGCCGTCGACACATCGCACCCCGAGACAGAGGTGTCAATCACCGTCATCATGGGCCCCGGTGCATCGGGCATCAGCGAGATAACCAAGGACAAGTCCGTGCGCTGGACCGCCCAGGGTCTCGAGTATGACATCGACGGCACCGCAGCCATCTCCATCTACTCAATCACGGGCACCCAGGTACTCGCCGTCAAGGCATCGGGCCACGGCACTGTAGGCACCCACTCGCTGCGCCCCGGCATCTACATCTACACCGTCCAGGGCGACGGCCTCCGCCAGACAGGCAAGATTCAGGTGAAATAAAAATCTGCAGGCAATAACTAAACTCCCCGGATTCCAGCTGGAATCCGGGGAGTTTAGTTATTGCCTATTTCCGGGACGGTCTCAGCTGATAGGGGGTACGGGTACTGATGCCTGGACAGCGACGGGAACAAGGGGTTTTGCCTCCCAACCCAGTGCGCTGGCACCGAGCACGGCGGCGTCGGCTTCCTTGAGCTCCGAGCAGAGCACCTTGACCTTGCCCTTGAACATGTTCATCATGTGCTTCTCCATCGACTCCTTGATAGGCTTCATCAGCAGGTCGCCGCTCTTGGCAAGACCGCCGAACAGGATGATGGCCTCGGGCGACGAGAACACGGTGAAGTCGGCGAAAGCCTCTCCAAGAATGTTGCCCGTGTAGTCGAAAATCTCCTTGGCCAGCTTGTCGCCATTGACAGCGGCGTCATAGACATCCTTGGAGGTAATCTGTTCGAGCGGAAGGCCGCGCAGGGCCGATTTATCGGTGCGGATTTCAAGGAACTCGCGCGCGGTGCGTGCCACACCTGTAGCCGAGCAGTATGCCTCAAGGCATCCCGTGCGGCCGCAGCCGCACAGACGGCCGTTGTTGCGCTTCATGATGACATGGCCAAGCTCGCCGGCAAAACCGTCGTGACCGTAGACAAGCTGACCGTTAATCACGATGCCCGAGCCCACGCCGGTGCCGAGGGTAATCATGATGAAGTTCTTCATGCCTCGGGCGGCGCCGTATGTCATCTCGCCGATGGCAGCTGCATTGGCGTCGTTGGTGATGGCCACGGGGATGCCGAACTTCTCGCTCACCATCTGTGCCAGGGGGAGGGGAGTGGGCCAGGGTATGTTGACCAGCTTCTCGATAGTGCCGGTATAGTAGTTTGCGTTAGGGGCGCCGATGCCTATGCCTCCCACCTTGTCGATGGCGTCGTTGGCGGCCATGAGGTGTGTCACGCCCTGATACAGTTCCTCGATGTAGTCCTCTACATTGGCATGCTTCAAGGTCTTGATTGACGAGCTGGCTATCACGACACCACGGGCGTCGACGATGCCGAACACGGTGTTGGTACCGCCTATGTCGATACCCACTACGTATGGTTTCATCTTATGTAAGTTTTTATGGTTGGTAATTGGAATGACAAGTTCTTGAGTGCAAATATAGTCAATATTTTCGGTCAAAACACATCCGGGAGCAAAAAAACGCCTAAAAATCAGTCAAAAGAAACATTTAATAGCATCCTTTTTTGTGAAATTGCGACAAAATCCCTAATTTTGCCTGACATTTTGTAGCCATTCGTCACCGAACAGATAACAAATATATCCACCAACACCATTCATAACATCTTTTTATGAAGAAAATTCTACTCAGCCTCATGGCGGCAGCCGTGGCCGTGACCGCATCTGCAGGTCTGGTCAGCGCGCAGAAACGCCATCTCCCCGCACGGGCGTCAGAAATCTATCTGACAGCTCCGTTCCAGTCAACCGAGACAGTCAACGGTCCTCAGAAGGCCGCAGGCACCATGACCTATGGTCTGGCCGGCGAACTCAATTCTGTCGTAGGATTCCAAAATGCGACCAAAGGCCTGCAGGTAGCTCAGGCTTTCGAGATGACACCCGCAGTCAGCACACAGTTCGCAGGGTCGCAGATCACAGCCATCAATACCTATACAGGTATGAACGTACAGACCCGCAGGAACAACTGCACGCTTTACACCGCGTTCATCATCGAGGGTGACCAGGAGAACGCTCCCATCGCGACATCAGCCACATTCGCATCGCGCACGGCAGGTGCAAGTGTCAAGATTGACCTGCAGCAGCCTGTGACCATCGAGGCCGGCAAGACATATTACATAGGCACCTACTGCACCCTCACAAACCAGTATGACTATCAGGTCACCGTCGACGGATTGCAGCACAACGGCATAGAGGGTGGCTGGGTAGCGACACGCTCATCAGACAGTGCTCCATGGACATGGGATAACGTTACGGAGGACTACGGCTTTGTATGCGTCAGCGCCACCATCACCGGCGACAACCTCCCCGAAGATATCGTTTCGGTCGAGGAGATGTCGGTGCCCGTGCGCGTACGCGCAGACAACAAGTTCGAGATAGGCTTCCTCTATGAGAACCAGGCATCCAACGATGTCACCTCTATCGAGTACACCTATACCGTAGGCACCAACGAGCCTGTCACAGGCACCGCTACCCCCCAGGCCCCCGTGGCTTACGGCAGCCAGGATATAGTATGGATCACCGACGCATCTTTCGCTACTCCCGGCAAGGACGCCATTCCCGTAACCGTAACCGTAACCAAGGTTAACGGCAATCCCAACAATGGCATAGACGGCAGCTCTATGACCGCCACAACCACCGTACTCCCCAAAGACTGTGACAACGTACAGAACGTAGTGATTGAGGAAGCGACATCCACCGGCTGTGTCTACTGCCCCTACGGCATCATAGCCCTCGAGAAGGTCCGCGAGACATATACCGACGGCTCTTTCATCCCCGTGGCCGTACACTGGCATTTCAGCCAGTCGTCGCTCGACCCCATGACCGTGGATTCTTTCTATGACCTCTATGCATTTATCGCCAACGCAGCCGGAGGTGGCATCCCCGCAGCATCAATCAACCGCATCATCAATGTCCCCATGGGCTGGATTCAGGCGTTCGATTATATGCAGGACTACTATAACCAGCTGCACTCGGCTCCCGCACTCGTCGGCATGGGCATGAACTGCCACTGGGAAGAGGGCACCAACAACCTCGTATTTGACGTGACAAATAAGTTTGCCTTCGACTACGACAAGCACAACTACCGTCTGTCGTTCGTCATCACCGAGGATGGCATGGGCCCCTACAACCAGTCCAACGGTCTGCGTGGCAGCGGTACAGGCACAGAGTGGGACACCAAGCCCAGCACAGCGCCCACCATCTTCAACGATGTGGCCCGCATGATCGACACATACAAGGGCATCGCAGGTTCAATCCCCGCCACCATCGAGGCCGGCAAGGAGTACACCTATACCCACAAGCTCACAATGTCTGACGCCGTGCTTGACCCGGCCAAGATCAACGCCATCTGCTATGTCATCGACTCGGCCACCAACGAGATTGTCAATGCCACCATGGTATATGGCAAGGACATCGTAGGCGAATCGGGCATCTGTGACGTCGTGACCGACGACAGCGAAGCTCCCGTAGAGTACTACAACCTCCAGGGCATCCGCGTCAACAACCCCGAGGGCGGCGTCTTCATCCGCCGTCAGGGCAACACCGTGACCAAAGTTATTAAATAATGAGAAATGAGGAATTAGGAATTAGAAATGAGGAGTCCCGTCATTTCTAATTCCTAATTTCTCATTATTCCAAGGCCCGGAAGGTTCACCATCAGGAATTAGGAATGAGGATTCTCGTCATTTCTAATTCCTAATTCCTCATTATTCCAAGGCCCGGAGGGCCGTCGTCATGGATAACCCGGGGTGACCTCAAGGAACCCCGGGAAAGAGGACAATATGAAAATATGAGCCCCGCCAAGGGGCGATGGCATTCGCAACAACCTATGACATCGCCCCTCGCGGGGCTCAATCTGTGGCGATAATCCTTTCCCGGGGTTCCTACGGTCACCCCGGGCTAACAAAAACATCGCCCTGCGGGCTCATTATCAGGAATTAGGAATTAGGAATGAGGAATAAGGAGAATGTGACCATCCCCCCCATTCCTAATTCCTAATTTCTAATTCCTAATTTCTCTTTGCCAGATTTTCATTTCTCGATTATTTGTTCTATCTTTGTACCCTTGAATATCAATCAAATAATTGTTTAACCTGAGTCATACATGAAAAAAATCTCTACCACAATCCTTGCACTTGCTCTGGCAGCGGGGAGCGCGTCGGCCTTTCCTGTAGCCGAGAAGCTCGACCGTGGCGTCATAGCAGTCAAGACCTCGTCAGGCAATTTCATCTCGTGGCGTTCGCTGACATCAGACGACCCCTCGATGACCTTCGATGTCTATCGTGACGGCACCAAGGTCAACACCGAGCCCATCACCGCTGGCACCAATATCAAGGATGCCGCCGGAACAGCCACCTCGAAATATGTCATCAAGGCTACTGTCGGAGGCACAGTCGTCGAGACCTCGCCCGAGGCCACTGTCGAGGCCGATGTCTACCGCCGCCTCACACTCGACCGTCCCACCGGGAGCGGCTGCACCTATACCCCCAACGACATGTCGGTGGGCGACGTCGACGGTGACGGCCGTTATGAACTGTTCGTAAAGTGGGATCCCTCAAACTCGAAAGATAACTCGCAGAACGGCAAGACAGGCAACGTCTTCATCGACTGCTACACCCTCGACGGCCAGAAGCTGTGGCGCATCGACCTGGGCCAGAATATCCGTGCGGGCGCACACTATACCCAGTTCATGGTCTACGACTTTGACAAGGACGGCAAGGCCGAGATGATATGCAAGACAGCCCCCGGCACCAAAGACGGTACAGGCAAGAATGTCATCATGGGCTCGGACGACCCCACCAAGGCATACGCCAACTCAAACGGCCATGTCGTCAGCGGTCCCGAATACCTCACGGTGTTCAACGGCCTGACAGGCGCCGAGATCAACACCATAGCCTACAATCCGCCACGCGACATCAAGTCGGCCTCCGAGTGGGGCGCGATGCAGACAGGCTCACAGAAATCAGACAACTATAACCGCCCCGAGCGTTATCTGGCCGGCGTGGCATATCTCGACGGCGTGAATCCCTCGGCAATCTTCTGTCGCGGCTACTATACGCACGCATACGTGTGGGCAGTCGACTTTGACGGCACAAAGCTGACCGAGAAGTGGCTGCACAAGAGCGAGACCAAGAAGCAGGGCCTCTATGGCGAGGGTGCCCACTCGCTCACCATCGGCGACTGTGACGGCGACGGATTTGACGAGATCGTCTATGGCGCCGCTGCCGTAGACCACGACGGCTCGCTGCTCTACCGCACAGGCGGAGGCCACGGCGACGCCCTGCACCTGGGCGATTTCGACCCCGAGCATCCCGGCCTGGAGGTGTTCATGGTACACGAGGAGAAAGACTCGTACTATAAATATGACACCGAGCTGCGCGACGCCAAGACAGGCGAGATCATCTGGAGCCTCAAGCAGTCGGGCAACGACATAGGCCGCGGCCTCGTGGCTGACCTTTCGGCCAACTGGCGCGGACACGAGATGTGGCCCCAGAAATCGTATGAGACAAACTCGTCGGGCGACAACGCCGTCTTTGACTGCCATGGCAACCTTGTCAGCTCGAGACGCCCCGATGTGAATTTCCGCATATACTGGGACGGCGACCTGCTCGACGAGCTCTTTGACGGCCACTATAACAGCACTACCGGCAAGGCAGCTCCGACCGTGAAGAAGAGCAATGCCACACTGACCGGCGAGTCGACACTGATGGCATTCAACAAATACAACGCGCAGAGCTGCAACACCACCAAGGCCACACCCTGCCTGCAGGCAGACATCCTCGGTGACTGGCGCGAGGAGCTGATACTCTGGGATTATGAGAAGCCCGAGGACATCATGATCTTCACCACCACCACCGAATCGGCCTATCGCGTGCCCTGCCTGATGGAGGACCACAACTACCGCCTGGCCATAGCATGGCAGAACACCGCCTACAACCAGCCCCCGCACCTCGGATACAATCTCTATGACCGCTATTCGGACGACCCGGTGCTCAAGATCGAGGAGGGCTCGCTCACACAGTCTGTAGAGCTGGGCTACCCCATCGCCACCATCAAGGGCTCGTGGGATAAGTCTGAGGACATATCCGTCATCGCTCTCCCCGAGGGCCTGACATTCGATGCCGACAAGGCTGCCAAGACATTTGTAATCTCGGGCACACCCGCCAAGACAGGCAACTTCAAGTATCGCATCTCGCTCAAGTCGGCCAGCGGCGTCACCCTCAATACCGACGGCACAATCACCGTCACCGAGGGCAGCTCTCTTGAGAAACTGGCATATTTCTCGTTCGACCAGGTAGGCGAGTCTGTCACCAACCATGTCGAGGGCTTTGCCGAGTCTCACGGCACACCCACTCTCACCGAGGGTAAGGTCGGAGGCGCAATCCTCTTCAACGGCTCGACCGACTACCTCACCCAGACAGCATACGACAAGATACAGATGGGTGCCAAGGACTTTACCATCGAGATGCTGCTCAAGTCGACCGACGACGCCGCATACATCCTGCACAAGGGCTCGACCACCTCGGGCGACGCTCCCGGCGCCACAGGCAACTGGATCGGCCTCGAGTACAAAAACGGTAACCTCAAGTTCGCTGTCGACGACGACGCCACCAAGAGCGAGGCCACAGCCGATGGCACAAGCTATTTTGACGGCCAGTGGCACCACATCGTCCTGGTACGCGAGGGTGCATCCAAGACCCTGCGCATCTATGCAGACGGCGTGATGATTGCCGAGGCTGCCGACAACACCGGTGCTATCAACGACAACAACGAGGCCCTTGTCATCGGCAATGTCAACAACACCTTCAACAATTTCCTTGACGGCGCCCTCGACGATTTCACCATCTATGGCGGCGCGATGAGCGCCAACAAGGTGGCCGAGCGCTATGACGGCTACATGAACTCGGGCATACTCGACACCGTGGCAGACAACGACGCACCCAAGTATCTCAAGCTCTATGACGCCACCACCGGCATCGAGGTCGCCACAGGTGTAGGCGAGCCCTCGAACGTCACCACAGGTGTGGCTCCCGGCATCTACATCCTCGTGATACAGCAGGGCAAGACCACCTACGTATCCAAGATAAAGCTCTGACAGACCCTCCGGCCCATACGGGCCACTATGAATACAAGCGTGTCAGGTTTCGGCCTGACACGCTTTTTATGTTCTTTTTATCTGTATTTATGTCCTTAACCACTTGTAAATTTGCAAAATAGCACGCTATTGTATATGTTTGCAAGTTACAAGCCTGAATACCATAAGTAATATAATAACCCCTTACAAACCAAAAGACACACAGATGCAGATACGACATTTGTTGCAGGCATCGCTCACGTGCGCGCTGCTTGCGGGTTGTCAGTCCGAGCCCGTCAAGGCTCCTGTCAGCCATGAGTATGACCGCGAATTTGTCAGGACATTCGGAGTCCCGGACCACGACCACGACTGGAACATGGCCGGACGTGTCACTGCCAACATCGAGACCCGCGGACTCGCACCAGGATACGAGGTGCGCATATACGACCGCATGCCCGGTACCGAAGGATGCCAGATTGCCGCACGCTTCTCGGCCACGACAAAGACTGTAGAGTTTGATTTCGCCAAATCGAACCGCTATGCCTATGTCGAGATTGTCGGCCCCGGTGGCAGGGTGGTGAGCGTGAAGAGCCTCGCGATACGCAACAAAGCCATGCAGATCAGTACTGAGGCAGCCATCGTCAACCCCGGCGAGACTGTGAAGGAAAAAGTGTTCGACATGGCCTCGTCCATAACTGTGGCTGACAAGACAGTCACATTCAAAGACCGACTGCCCGACGGATATGACGACAGTCCATATAACACTGAGTTCCGCACGACATACCCCAATCTGAAACCACGCAATGCCTACGACCTCTTCCTGCTCTGCGAGGAGCAGCCCGGGGGTCATGACCTTCATTCCGCCACGGTCAAGCCTGTGTTCGACGACACAGACCAGGGGATGGCTTGCTCGGACCTCACATCCATTGTGGGTACAAACGGCGTGTTCCACGAGAAATGCGGGCCCGTAGACTGTAACCTGATGAAATACTGGGAGGAGCTCAAGCCGACCACAAACTCGGTATTCACCGTAGCCGAGACAGGCCCGGTGTCGATAGACTATCTCTATGGCTGCGGCACATTCTGGAACAGTTTCGGCTATTTCTATTACGACGACACATACACCGACATAGAGATAATGCGCGCGCCCAAATATATACTGATGCTCGATGCGTCGCCGTGGCACAACATGCAGCGTCTCGACCCGGCAAAAGGGGAGCAGTTCGAGGACTTCGAGCTGATAGGCGAGAGCGATACAAAAAAGGAAAACTGGAACGGCGAGCACAAGGTGAACCAGAGCGGTATGCGCCCCGCCAACGATGTCGAGCGCTATGAGAAGATGGAGAAACAGGGTGCCGACCTTACGGCCTATGACGTGCGCTATCGCGGCACATCCCACCGTCTGGTCTATTATCCGCAGATACGCGGCATAAATTCACACGGCTATCCCGGTGTCAAGGCAGACCTATCAAAGCCCTCATACGACTTCCCAAAAGGTACCAAGATAGGGTTCTTCATCATCTGCGAGGGAGGTTTCTTCTTCTCCGACAAGGGGAGGGCCATGGGCCGCTCGGCAGTGCGCTACTCGCTGCCGTGGATGAACGCATGGCTCGGACGCCCGTTCCATCACAAGGACGGCAACAAGAAGCATACAGGCTGCAGCAAGATACCCGCCGACACACCTCCTACATGGTTCATGAGCTACAAGTGGAACGGACGCACAATACTCGGCATAGAGGATGGCGAATATGGCAACTCGGACCACGACATGAACGACATACTTTTCGAGGTCAAGGGTTCGTTTGCCATAGACCGCCAGGACCTCGGACATCGCACCAAGGTGCAGTCGTGGGTAGTAGCATGCGAGGACCTGGGCTCTACCGACGATTTCGATTTCAACGATGTCGTGTTCGGAGTATCGCACCTGACAAGCGACGAGGATGACGCATCCACACTCGTCATCAAGCCTCTCGCAGCCGGAGGTACCCTAAAGGTACAGCTATGCATGAACGGCGAGCCCGTCGGCGACGGACGTCACTGGAACGAGTATTTCGGACATCAGTCACATCACGACATCATCAATGTAACCGGGAATGCCTCAAGGCCTGTCGAATCTGAAGAGATTGTGATTACAGAGGGGATTCCGAAAGATTTCTCCCTCTCGTCAGGCACATTCCGAGAGAACATGGGCGGATTCTCCCTCCGCGTGTTCGATGACGAGGGGAATCATGTGACCTCGGTAAAGGCGCCGGGAACCCAGGGAGACGACGCCGTGTCGCCACAGATGATACTGCTTCCGGTCAACTGGTCATGGCCGCGCGAGATGGTGGCGATACATGACGCATATCCCGGCACGCACAACGGCAATGTAGACAACCCCATAGCCGGTTTCGGCTCATGGGTACACGACGCCTCGCAATACTCATGGACCTTCTATCCTGCCGAAGACTCGAAAGTATTCTCAAACACATGGGAGGCACCCGATTTCGGCATCTCTTCCATAAAGAAATAAATCCCGATAGACAATGAATGAGCCGTGCTTCACGATGTGTGGAGCACGGCTCATTCATTTTCAGGCATCCTGGAGCCCTGTCTCTCAGATGTCCTCCTCGATAGAGAAATCGTCGGGGAGGGGGAGGGTGCCGTCGTCAAAGTCGGTGTCGGGGATGGCGGCGATGTCGGCTGCCTCGCTGTCGGCGTCAGACTGAGCGGCGTCAGGTGTGCGGCGCACGGGTGCACCCTTCTTGCCGGTGGCAGACTGCTCCTTGAGTGCCTCCATGATCTTGGCGGCTATCTCGTCGGCCAGCTCGGGATTGTCCTGCATCATGCGCTTGGCGGCGTCGCGCCCCTGGCCTATCTTCGAGTCGTTGTACGAGAACCACGAGCCCGACTTCTTGATGATGCCGAGGTTCACGCCGAGGTCGATTATCTCGCCGCTGCGCGATATGCCCTCGCCGAACATGATGTCAAACTCGGCACGCTTGAAGGGGGGCGCCACCTTGTTCTTGACCACCTTCACCTTGGTGAGCTTGCCCAGCACCTCGTCGCCGTCCTTGATGGCCGTAGAGGGGCGGATGTCGATGCGCACCGAGGCATAGAACTTGAGGGCGTTGCCGCCTGTGGTGGTCTCCGAGGGGCCGAACATCACGCCGATCTTCTCGCGGAGCTGGTTGATGAAGATGCAGCAGGTATTGGTGCGCGAGATGGTGCCGGTGAGCTTGCGCATGGCCTGGCTCATCAGTCGTGCCTGCACGCCCACGTTCTTGTCGCCCATGTCGCCGTCAATCTCGCTCTTGGGGGTGAGGGCGGCAACCGAGTCGACCACGAGGATGTCGATGGCGCTCGAGCGTATCAGCTGTTCGGCAATCTCGAGGGCCTGCTCGCCGTTGTCGGGCTGGGCCATCAGGAGGTTGTTGACATCCACACCGAGCTGCTCGGCATAGAATCGGTCGAAGGCATGCTCGGCGTCGATGATGGCGGCGATGCCTCCGGCCTTCTGCGCCTCGGCTATAGCGTGGATGGCCAGGGTCGTCTTACCCGACGACTCGGGGCCGTATATCTCGATGATGCGGCCACGGGGATAGCCGCCCACGCCGAGGGCGTAGTCGAGGCCTATGGAGCCCGAGGGAATCACGTCGACATCCTCGATCTGCTCGTCGCCGAGCTTCATGATGGCGCCGCGTCCGAAATTCTTCTCTATATTGCCCATGGCCTGTGCCAGGGCATTGAGCTTGGCCTTGGCGGGGTCATTGGCAGCCGCCGCAGCCTTGGTGGTTTCTTTTTTTGCCATTCTGTATAGGGTGTTTTGTTTCTTTGATGCAAAGATAGTGCCAAAGCGGTGCAACAGATATGCCCACAGGGCTTAAAATTAGTTAAGACACACCGCTTTCATCCGCTAATTTAGCAATTTCGGGGCTCAAAGCCAAAAAAATTCGGTTTTTATATGATTTTTTTTCATTCCCGGTGAACCATCTGCTCTGTGGCGCGTTGATAAAGTACATAGCAAAATTACTTTTTCCATTGCAAGAAATGTGATAATGATTGGTTTATTATCTAAGCGAGAAGACGATGTGATATCATCTTCTCGTTTGGTTTTTTTGTCTGTCGGGGAATTTTGTGTAATTTTGTGGGATAAGAGCAAAAATCACATTATTTCAATATATGTATAGGACAAATACTTGCGGCGAGCTGCGCCTGAGCGACGCGGGCCGCGACGTCACCCTGGCAGGGTGGGTGCAGCGCACCCGCAAAATGGGTGGCATGACGTTCGTAGACATCCGTGACCGATATGGCATCACCCAGGCTGTCTTCGACATGGATACCGACGCCGCGCTCTGCGAGGCCGCCAACAAACTGGGCCGCGAATATGTGGTGCAGATTTCGGGCACAGTGGCCGAACGTACCAGCAAGAACGACCATCTCCCCACCGGCGACATCGAGATAATAGCCAAGGACCTCAAGGTGCTCAACACCTCGGAGATTCCCCCCTTCACCATAGAGGACAATACGGACGGCGGCGATGACCTGCGCATGAAGTACCGCTATCTCGACCTGCGCCGCGGATGCGTGCGCTCAAACCTCGAGCTGCGTCACCGCATGGCCTTCGAGATACGCCGCTATCTCGACTCCAAAGGGTTCCTCGAGGTCGAGACACCCGTGCTCATCAAATCGACCCCCGAGGGTGCGCGCGACTTTGTGGTGCCCTCGCGCATGAATCCCGGACAGTTCTACGCGCTGCCCCAGTCGCCCCAGACATTCAAGCAGTTGCTCATGGTGAGCGGTTTCGACCGTTATTTCCAAATAGTCAAGTGCTTCCGCGACGAGGACCTGCGCGCCGACCGTCAGCCCGAGTTCACACAGATCGACTGCGAGATGTCGTTTGTGACCCAGGAGGACGTGCTGCAGATGTTCGAGGGACTCGTGAAGCACATCTTCAAGTATGTCAAGGATATAGATTTCACAGAGCCCTTCCCCCGCATGACATGGGCCGACGCCATGAAATATTATGGCTCTGACAAGCCCGACACCCGCTTCGGCATGAGGTTTGTCGAGCTCAAGGACCTCACCGAGGGGAGCGGATTCTCAGTGATGGACGATGCCGACTATGTGGGCGCCATCGTGGCTCCCGGCTGTGCCGACTATACCCGCAAGCAGCTCGACCAGCTCACCGACTTTGTCAAGCGTCCGCAGGTAGGCGCCAAGGGTATGATGTGGGTCAAGTTCGAGAAGGACGGCTCCATCAAGTCGTCGGTAGGCAAGTTCTTCACCGACGAGCAGATACGCGCATGGGGCGAGCGTGCAGGCGCCAATCCCGGCGACCTGATGCTGATACTGGCCGGCCCCGTGATGAAGACCCGCAAGCAGCTCAACGAGCTCCGTCTCGAGATGGGCTCGCGCCTCGGCCTGAGAGACCCGCAGAAGTTCTCGTGCCTCTGGGTCGTGGACTTCCCCCTCTTCGAGTGGGACGACGAGACCCAGCGCTATTACGCCATGCACCATCCCTTCACATCGCCTAACCCCGACGACATCGACATGCTCGACACCGACACGGGTGCCGTGCGCGCCACAGCATACGACATGGTGGTCAACGGCAATGAGCTTGGCGGCGGCTCGATACGTATCCACGAGGCCAAGCTTCAGGACAAGATGTTCCGCCTGCTCGGCCTGAGCGAAGAGGACGCACAATACAAGTTCGGCTTCCTGATGAACGCCTTCAAGTATGGAGCACCCCCTCACGGCGGTCTTGCCTTCGGATTTGACCGCTTCGTGTCGATTCTCGCCGGACTCGACTCGATACGCGACGTCATCGCCTTCCCCAAGAACAACTCGGGCCGCGACATGATGATAGACGCACCCTCGCAGATCGACGACTCACAGCTCGACGAGCTGCAGATAAAGCTCGACCTCAAGGAGGAGAAATAGACAACACGACTGCGGACGCGTCGGGCAGGCCTGACCTGTCCGGCGCGTCCGGCCTGTCTGACACAGCCCATATCTTTATGCCAACAATAGCAGACATCTCTGCCGCTATCGAGGCCGAGGCGCCCCTCTCGCTCCAGGAGAGCTGGGACAACTCGGGGTGGCAGGTTGCGCCGTGTGGCACCGATGCGGTGTGCACGGGCGTCATGCTGTGCCTCGATGTCACGCCCCGCGTGGTTGCCGAGGCCGTCGGGCGCGGCTGCAACCTCATAGTGAGCCATCATCCCCTCATCTTCAAGGGGCTCAAGCATATCATGCCCGGAGCCGTCACCGACGCCATACGCGCAGGTGTGGCCGTCTACTCGGCCCACACGTCGCTCGACTGCGCCCCCTGCGGGCCGTCGGCATGGCTCGCTGCCCGGCTTGGCCTCACGGACACCGCCCCGCTCGACGAGAGCGGACTCGGAATCATAGGGCGCTATGAGCGTCCCATGACTCACGACGAGTTCATAGCGCGCGTCGGCGAGGTCTACGGAGGTGGTCTGAGGGTGACACCCGGACAGAGCGGCATGATAGCCCGTGTGGCCCTGTGCAGCGGCGCCGGAGGCGAGTTCATCACCGCAGCCATAGGGCAGGGAGCCGACGCGTATGTGACGTCAGACATACGCTATCACGACTTTCTGGACCACGGAGAGCGGATAATGCTCGTCGACACCGGGCATTATGAGAGCGAAATATGCACTAAATCAATTTTTTCGCATATAATCTCCGAAAAATTTCCTAACTTTGCAGTCAATATGTGCCATAACGAGCACAAACCGGTGGCATATCATGCCGGAAACCATTGACAGATTACATCTACACGAATCCATATATGGCCAAAGAGCAAAACAAAAACGACCAGACCAACTCGGTTGAACACCGTCTGCGCTCGCTCTACGAGCTCCAGACAATCCTTTCGGAAATTGACCGCATCCGCACCATCCGCGGCGAGCTCCCCGAAGAGGTGCGCGATCTTGAGGACAACATCGAGGGCCTTCACACCCGCATAGACAAGTTCAAAGCCGAAATAGAGGACCTGAGAGGCCGCTCGGCTATGGAACACAACAAGATTCTCGACTCGCAGACAAAGATCGAGACCTACAAGACACAGCTCGACAACGTGCGCAACAACCGCGAGTTTGACCTGCTGACCAAGGAAATCGAATTCCAGACACTCGAGATACAGCTCTCTGAGAAGCGCATCAACCAGTATGCCCGCGACATGGAGGCCAAGGCTGCCGAGATTGACGCCGCCACAATGAACCTGGCCGACCAGAACCACATGCTGGCCGACAAGCGCCGCCAGCTCGAGGAGATTGTCTCGGAGACCCGCAAGGACGAGGAGCAGCTCCGCATCAACGCCAAGGAGCTCGAGGCCAAGATAGACGACCCCCGCACGCTCAACGCCTTCAAGCGCATCCGCAAGAATGCCCGCAACGGCCTCGGCGTTGTCTACATCCAGCGCAACGCATGCGGCGGCTGCTTCAACCGCATCCCCCCGCAGCGCCAGATGGAGATAAAGATGCACAAGAAGATTATCGTCTGCGAGTACTGCGGACGCATCATGATAGACCCCGAGCTCGCAGGCATCGCTCCCGAAGAGCCCAAGAACACAAAGTAAATGTCAGCCTCAACAATCACCCCCGGCCAGTATGTCGAGATAGCCTACGACCTCTATACCGTAGGCAAGGACGGCAAGAAGGAACTGGTACACACAGTCGAGGCCACACAGCCCGAGTGTTTCATCTACGGCATCACCCCCGGCCTCGTCGAGGGACTTGCCGCAAAGCTCGCAGGCATGAAGGCCGGTGACGCGTTTGACGTCGCTGTCCCCGCCGAGCAGGGATTCCTCTACTCGCCCGACGATGTGGTGACCCTCCCCATCGATCTCTTCACCGACGACGAGGGCCAGGTGGACACCGACCGTGTCAAGCCGGGCGCCCTGCTGCCGATGATAACCGCCGACGGATACCAGATAACAGGCATGGTCAAGGGCCTCACCGCCGAGAACGTGACCATGGACTTCAACCACCCGCTGGTGGGTAAGGACCTGCATTTCACAGGCAAGGTGCTCACCGTGCGCGACGCCACTCCCGAAGAGCTGCGACCCTATTTCAGCGGCTGCGGAGGCGGTTGCGGAGGTGGCGGATGCTGCGGCGGCCAGAATTCTGACTGCGGTCAGGGAGGATGCTGCGGCGGATGCGAGTGAGCCCCACACAGACACGAATCAATCAAAACAACAAAACAATACAGCTAAACCAATCATAATGGCAACAACTGCAGACTTTAAGAACGGTATGTGCCTCGATATCGACGGCCAGTACTATTTCATCGTCGAATTCCTCCACGTGAAGCCCGGAAAAGGCCCGGCTTTCGTACGCACCAAACTCAAGAACGTCCGTACAGGCCGTATCCTTGACAAGACCTGGAACTCGGGTGTCAAGGTGAACGAGGTGCGCATCGAGCGCCGTCCCTACCAGTACTCCTACAAGGACGACATGGGCTATCATTTCCTCCACACCGAGACCTGGGAAGAGGTAATCCTCCCCGGCGAGAGCATCGAGGGCGTGGAATTCCTCAAAGAAGGTGACGTGTGCGAGGCCAACGTACATGCCGAGTCAGAGACCATCCTGACCTGCGACATGCCCACCTCGGTAGTGCTCGAGATCACCTATACCGAGCCCGGCATCAAGGGTGACACCGCCACCAACACCCTCAAGCCCGCCACAGTCGAGACAGGCGCCGAGGTACGTGTGCCCCTCTTCTGCAACATCGGCGACAAGGTACGCATCGACACACGCGACGGCTCGTACGTAGAGCGTGTGAAATAACATACTCCCCCCTACGGACCGCCTCAGGGCGGCTCCGCAAAGAGACACGGTCCAATGCGCGACGCTGCCGGGCCGCTGTTATGTTAATCTATTAAAATTCAAAGACCCGGTCCAATGCGCGATGCAGTCGGACCGGGTCTGTTGTATGTTATCGTTGCGGCAGAGGCTCAGACGGTGAGAATCTCCTTCTCCTTGGCGGCAAAGAGCTCGTCAATCTTCTTGAGATACTTGTCATGGAGCTTCTGTACGGAGGCCTCGGCATCCTTCTCCACATCCTCGCTCATGCCCTGCTTCACGGCCTTCTTGAGGCCCTCTATGGCATCGCGGCGGGCGTTGCGCACGCTCACCTTGGCATTCTCGGCCTCGGCCTTGCTCTGCTTTACAAGATTCTTGCGGCGGTCTTCGGTGAGGGGCGGGATAGAGAGGCGTATCACCTCGCCGTTGTTCTCGGGCATGATGCCGAGCTCGGAATTGATGATGGCCTTCTCGATCTCCTTGAACATGGCTTTCTCCCAGGGAGTAATCATGATGGTGCGTGCGTCGGGCACCGAGACATTGGCCACATTCGATACAGGCACGTTAGAGCCATAATAGCTCACACGCACGGCATCAAGGATTTTGGGATTGGCCTTGCCGGCACGGATATGGGCGAGAGCCTCGTCAAGATAAGCCACGGCGAGCTCCATTTTCTCCTCAGCGGGATCAAGATAGTCTGAAGGGGACATAGTAGGTATTGGGTTTAAAGATTATAGTTTAAAGTTTAAAGAGGGGAATATTGCTTATATGTTTTATAAGATTTATAAGACTTATAAGATTTATAAGTCTTATATAATTCTTCCCTCTCAGGGATGTATCCTTGTGCCGATATTCTGCCCTTCGATTACCTTGAGCAGGTTGCCAGGGGTATCCATGTCGAACACGAGGATGGGCAGGCCGTTCTCCTTGCACAGGGCGGTGGCGGTGATGTCCATGACGCGCAGGTTACGGGCCAGGACCTCGTCGTATGTTATCTCGTCAAACTTGACGGCTGTGGGATCCTTCTCGGGGTCGGCCGTATATACGCCGTCGACGCGTGTGCCCTTGAGCATTATGTCGGCGCCTACCTCGATGCCGCGCAGGGCGCTGCCGGTGTCGGTGGTGAAGAACGGATTGCCCGTGCCTCCGGCCATGATGGCGACCTCACCGCGCTCGATGGCCTCGATTGCACGGCGGTTTGAGTACTGCTCGCCTATGGGATACATGTTGATGGCTGTAAGCACTCGCGCAGGTTGCCCTATGGCCTCGAGAGCTGATGACAGAGCCAGCGAATTGATTACGGTGGCCAGCATACCCATCTGGTCACCTTTCACGCGGTCAAAGCCCTTTGCAGCGCCCGAGAGACCGCGGAAGATGTTGCCGCCACCTATCACGATGGCTACCTGCACACCCATACCGGCTATGCGGGCTATCTGGCGGGCATATTCGTCAAGACGTACGGTGTCGATGCCGTAACCCTGGTTTCCCATGAGCGACTCACCGCTCAGTTTCAGGAGGATACGTTTGTATTTCAGTTCCATATAGATGCTATTTTTTACAAAGATATGCAAAATCGGGCGAAATATCATAATTTCGCCCGATTTTTTTGTTTTTGGGTGGTTATAGTTGGTCTAGTTTTTCTAGTTGAACTAGTTGAACCAGCAAAACTATCTTATCCCACGACAATATTGACTATCTTGCCGGGCACCACGATGACCTTGCGCACGGTCTTGCCATCGAGCCACTTGGCCGCACCCTCGTGGGCCATGGCCACGGCCTGCACGTCGTCAGCGCTCATGTCGGCAGGTACCTCGATGTTGAAGCGGGCCTTGCCGTTGAACGATACGGCATACCTGGCCTTCGACTCGACAAGATACTCCTCGTTCCATGCGGGCCACCCGGCATCGTTGATGGTGGTGTCGTGGCCGAGTGCCGAGTGCCAGAGCTCTTCGGCGATATGGGGCGCGAAGGGAGCAAGCACTATCAGCAGCGGCTCGAGTATGGCGCGCGAGTGGCACTTGAGCTGCGAGAGCTCGTTGACACATATCATGAACGCGGCTACAGAGGTGTTGTACGAGAATGTCTCGATGTCGCCGGTGACCTTCTTTATCAGCTTGTGGAGCGATTTCAGGGCCTCGGCCGAGGGCTCGCTGTCGTCGACAAGCAGCGTGTCGCCCTTGTAGTAGAGTCCCCAGAGTTTCTTGAGGAAGCGGTTGACGCCGTCGATGCCGTTGGTGTCCCAGGGCTTGCTCTGCTCGAGCGGGCCGAGGAACATCTCGTAGAGCCTCAGCGTATCGGCTCCATAGCGCTCTACGATGTCGTCGGGATTGACCACGTTGAACATCGACTTTGACATCTTCTCAACGGCATATCCGCAGACATATCTGCCATCCTCGAGTATGAACTCTGCATCGTTGAACTCGGGCCTCCATGCGCGGAACTTGTCGAGGTCAAGCACATCGTTGCTCACGATGTTCACGTCGACATGGATAGGGGTCACGTCATAATCTTTCTTCAGGCCGTAAGACACGAATGTGTTCGTGTCCTTGATGCGGTACACAAAGTTGCTGCGTCCCTGGATCATGCCCTGGTTGATGAGCTTCTTGAAGGGCTCGGGCTCGCACACCACGCCGAGGTCATAGAGGAACTTGTTCCAGAACCTCGAATAGATGAGGTGGCCTGTGGCATGCTCCGTGCCGCCGATATAGAGGTCGACATTACGCCAGTATCCGTCGGCCTCGGGGCTGACGAGCGCGCTGTCGTTGTGGGGGTCCATATAGCGCAGATAGTAGGCCGACGAGCCTGCGAATCCGGGCATCGTGTTGAGCTCGATGGGATAGCCATCCTCGGTCACCCAGCCTTTTGCACGCCCCAGCGGGGGCTCGCCGCTCTCGGTGGGGAGATACTTGTCTATCTCAGGGAGCAGCAGGGGAAGCTTGTCCTCGGACATCAACGTGGGAATCCCCTCCTTATAATATACGGGGAAGGGTTCGCCCCAATAGCGCTGACGGCTGAAGATGGCGTCCCTGAGGCGGTAGTTTACCTTGACACGGCCTATCCCGGCTTCCTCGATATAGCGCTTGGCGGCGGCGATGGCGTCCTTCACCTCGAGTCCGTTGAGGTCGAGACGGTCTGACGAGCTGTTTATCATCTTGCCGCTCTTGGCGTCGAAGCTCTCCTCGCTCACATCGGCACCCTCGATGAGGGGGATTATGGGGAGGTCGAAATGACGGGCGAAGGCATAGTCGCGGCTGTCGTGCGCGGGCACGGCCATGATGGCACCTGTGCCGTATCCGGCCAGCACATAGTCGCTGACATAGACGGGAATCTCCTTGCCCGTAAGCGGGTTGACGGCATACGAGCCGGTAAACACGCCCGATACCTTCTTGTCAATCATGCGCTCGCGCTCGGTCTTGTGCTTGATCGAGTCGAGATACTCGTCGACGGCCTTGCGCTGCCCGGGGGTGGTGACCATATCCACGTACTCGCTCTCGGGGGCGAGAACCATGAATGTCACGCCGAACACAGTGTCGGCGCGGGGGGGGAATATGAGCAGGTCGAGGTCATCCCTTCCGGCGATGGGAAAACGCATCTCGGCGCCTTCAGAGCGTCCGATCCAGTTGCGCTGGGTCTCCTTTAGGGAGTCGGTCCAGTCGAGCGTCTCGAGGCCGTCAAGAAGCCTCTGAGCGTATGCCGACACACGCAGGCACCACTGATACATCAGCTTCTGCTCCACGGGGTGTCCGCCGCGCACGCTCACGCCCTCGCTCACCTCATCGTTGGCAAGCACTGTGCCCAGGGCCGGACACCAGTTCACCATCGTGTTGCCGAGATATGCCAGGCGCCAGTTCATGAGAGTGTCGCTCTTCTGCTTCTCGTCCATGGCGTTCCACTCGGCGGCGGTCAGCTCTATAGGCTCCGAACCGGCGGCGGTCAGTCCCTCGGTGCCGCGTGTCTCGAGATGCTTCACGAGGTCGGCGACAGGCTTGGCCTTGTTCTCGGCGGTGTCAAAATAGCTCTCGAACATCTTCATGAACGCCCATTGGGTCCACTTGTAGAAACCGGGGTCGCATGTGCGCACCTCGCGGTCCCAGTCATAGCAGAAGCCGATCTTGTCGAGCTGCTCGCGATAGCGGGCTATGTTCTGGCGGGTGGTCTTCTCGGGGTGCTGTCCCGTCTGGATGGCATACTGCTCGGCGGGAAGGCCGTAGGCGTCATAGCCCATCGGGTGAAGCACATTGAAACCGCGCAGACGCTTGTAGCGCGAGAATATGTCTGATGCTATATAGCCTAAGGGGTGTCCCACATGCAGACCCGCACCCGAAGGATAGGGGAACATGTCGAGCACATAGAACTTGGGTCTCGAAGGGTCTATCTCGGTCTTATAGACCTTGTCGTCGCGCCACTGACGCTGCCAGCGCGACTCGATTGATTTATGATTGTATTCCATAATGAACAAAACCTTTATTTACTCATTTCCAGCATCCTCTCTATCGGTTTGCGGGCGCGGTCTATTATGGTGGCGTCCACAGTCACCTCGGGGAGCTCATAGAGCAGGGTCAGATATAGTTTGCGCAGGGTATTGAGCTTCATGAACGAACAGTCGTTGCATGCGCAGGTCGAGTCTGACGGAGGCGCGGGGATAAACACCTTGTCGGGACAGCGGCGGCGCATCTCGTGCAGTATGCCGCTCTCGGTCGCCACGATATACTCCTTATAAGGCTGCTCCTCGGCCCACTTCAGCAGCACGGCGGTCGAGCCTACCTTGTCGGCCACCAGACGCACGGGAGCCGGACACTCGGGATGCACAAGCACCTTGGCCTCGGGATGCTCGCGTTTCAGGGCCATGATACCCTCGAGCGAGAACTGCTCGTGCACATGGCACGCACCGTCCCACAGCACCATGTCGCGGCCCGTCTGCGAGTTTATATAGTTGCCCAGGTTACGGTCTGGCCCGAAGATAATCTTCTCGCCGGACGGGAGCGCATTCACTATCTGCATGGCGTTGCCCGAGGTCACCACCACATCGGTCAGGGCCTTGACCGCAGCCGACGTGTTGACATACGACACCACCGTGTGTCCCGGATGCCCGGCGATGAACGCCTCCAGCTCCGGCGCCGGACAGCTGTCGGCCAGCGAGCATCCCGCGTTGAGGTCGGGCACCAGCACCTTCTTGTCCGGGCAGAGTATCTTGACCGTCTCACCCATGAAGTGCACGCCGCACATCACGATGATGTCATTGTCGAGACCCTCGGCGATGCGGGCCAGCGCGAGCGAGTCGCCTATGAAATCGGCCGCATCCTGAATCTCGGGCAGCGTGTAGTAGTGGGCCAGGATCACCGCGTTCTTCTCCTTTTTCAGGCGCGCGATCTCGGCCGCGAGGTCAGTCCCCGCGGGCACCTCGGCTTCCACAAACCCTTTCTCTGCTTTCATTGGTTTTTATAATTGTAAAAAAATTTTTTGAATAAGAATTTTAAAGAAGAAGAGTAATAGATGTTAAAAGAGAAGATAACTTCTGCCCAAAATGCTTGCAAATATGGGTTATTGCACTCCCATTAACATTATTGAACGGGTTATCAACATCTCTTATCTCTATATATCAGCACTTTAGTATAGTTATTAACATCCTGTTAATAAAGTGCAAAGTTAAGAACTTTTTGTGAGTAAAACAACCCGTTTCTGTAGATAACCCTATTGAAAACCCACTGAAAGAGAAACAATAACTAATTTGGCCACCTCGCCGGGACGCATATACGCACCTCTGTAGATACGAGTCAAGAGAGAGTTATGAAAAGCTTTTGAAATCTTTTCAACACTTATTTACACACTTATCAACATCCCGTTTTCAGGGTATTGCCGAACGTGTGTAGTACGAAGGACAAGTGCCCGAAAAGGCCCGGAGGGCCGTGGATTATCAGAAACCCCACGCGTAGCGTGGGGAGGTACACCTGTGACATATATGGAGCCTCGTGAGAGGCGATGTTATGGTTGATTAGATGTCTGCAACCATAATATCGCCTCGCCGAGGCTCCGATTGTATCTCCTGGTTCGCTCTCCCCATGCTGCGCATGGGGTTTCTGATAATCCACGGCCCTCCGGGCCTTCTCTGATAGGGAGATTAGTTAATGTAATATGAAGATATTATTAATAAAATCACCAGCAGCATCATCGCTGCTTCGGTGCGACGGTTGACGGTGAGGGCACAAAGTATTTCAATACAAGTATGCTGATTTCATATAGTCCATAGATTGGAATTGTGACAAGGATGAGCGTCAATAGGTCCGGCGGAGTTATGACAGCGGCTATAATCATTATGAGGATGAAGGCATAGGGTCTGTATTGTTTCATCAGTGTGGAGTCTATGACCTTCATTAGTCCGAGTACGAAAGTTATCACAGGCAACTGAAAGACTATTCCCATCATGAATGTAAGTGTGAGGAATGTCGAGATGTACGAGCTCAATGTTATGGTGTTTGTTATCTCACTGTCTACCTGATAGGTTGCAAGAAATTGGAATGATATGGGAAATAGTACAAAATAGCTCATTAACACACCCAGCACGAACAGTATGTATATGGTACAGGCGGCTATGAATGAGTATCTCCTCTCGCTCTCATAGAGGGCCGGCGATATGAACCTGAATAGCTCATACAGGATATATGGAGATGCCAGCAGGACTGCCAGCAGGCACGACACAGTAATATGGGTCATAAACTGTGCTGACAATTCCGTATTGATTAGAGGAATGTCATATTCATTGAATCTGAATAGAAAGCCAAGAGAATGAAGAATCTTCTCGATAAGCCGGAACGTGCAGAAATCCGATCTGTGTGGTGCCAGGAGGATTGCGAAGGTTTCTGTCTTGAAACAGAATATTAAACCTGCCAGGAGGACAATGATTGATATGACTCGGAAGAGCACCTTGCGTAATACATCAAGATGCCCTCCGAATGTCAGCAAGTCTTCAGTGTCTTGTAAACCGCTCACTTTTTTATATCTGAATCCTTTGTGTCGGTGCCTGTCAATTTGGCTTCAACTCTTTTACGAATCTCTTCCTCAACTTTCATATTGATTTCTTCTTCGGATGGTTCTCTCATTCCTTCCTTGAAATTCCTTACACCCTTGCCAACCCCTTTCATCAGCTCAGGTAATTTCTTACCTCCGAATACAAGGAGAATCACGGCACATATCAGTATTATTTCGGCTGAGCCGATTGCGCAGATAATCATGTCAATAATTGGTATTTAGATAGACCTTACAGGATTCAAAATCTATAGTCCAGCTGGAATCTTTCTCTCTTGGCCATCCATATCTTGCCGCAGTCTCAGACCACCATCTGTCGTATGCCTTCATGTTGGATTTTAAATCTTCTGTCGCATTACTGTGCAAGTCACTGCCGGGTGTCAGTATTAGGAGCAGTTCTTCCAGTGCTACTCTCAGAGCATTCAGTTCTCTGATTTCATCTCTTTCTTCTACTGATACTTTACCTACAAACATTTCTAAGTATTCTGAAAATTGTCAAAAGGATCAAGATAGTCTATCTCAGGGATAGAAATATCGGTAAGGATACCTTTGCTGTGGAATGACTCAAGTATCTCCTTGGATATGTTCCTCTCAATGTGGGACATCACACATTGCTGGTGGGATGGTGTGTTGATTTCGTATGTCAGCTTTCTGTTCAACCATACACATCGCTTGCAATGGTATGCATCGCATCCCCTGCATAGTGGAGAATGATTCAATGTGAACAGATTGCTGTTGCGGAATACAGGATTTTCTAATGTAGCCGAGAAATACTCTTCACGGTGGATATAGAAGGCCGGACAAGGATAAAGATTACCGTCGGGAGCAAGTGCTATGGAGGTTTCTCCGGCTCCACAGTTATTCATCTCTTTAAGCACAACCCTGTCGGTAAGTATGTTTGAGTTTACACTGATGCCGTTCAGGGTAAGCTCCACTATATGGGATGATAATGTACGGATTATATCTTCATACTCCCGTATCATGTTGTCTGTGAAGGAGTCGACATCTGTGAATACTATGTTCACACTTATCCCTGCAGAGAATACTCCCTTAAGTGAAAGACCTGTTTTCAGGAAATCACCGACAGTAGTCCTCAGTACATAACGTTTTGAGGGAGACAGTGAGCCAGTGTGGCTGGTAAGCTCGCTTATGCCTGTGGCTACAATGACGCTTGCATGCTCACTGTGTCCGAAGGGGCCTATGTTGTCATGAGGATATGAAGAAATTGTCTCCATATATTCATCCGGCAGATTATGAGGAGGAAGAATATACTGGATATGGAGATTGTGTTTCATTGCAAACACGATGCCCTCCTTAAGAGTTGCGAGAGGCATTAGATTGCTCCCGACACATGGGTTGTCATAGTGACAGTATGACACGGAAACATCGTCCAGCTGGATTATCAGATATTTTAACATGATATGATGTCTTGTCTTTTATTGTAAGTTGGCTGGCATTTGGCCGCCGTCCATGATGTGTAGCCTGAGTTTGTTCCAGAAATAATTGTTTGCCCGTACCCTGGCATGATGCATCTTGCATATAGCGACCGAACGCTGATAGATCGTATCAGAATCAGCCGCATCATAGTTCTCGCCTTGACACCATGCACACCCTCTTGATATTTCGCAGGTCTTGCATTTCTCGGGACTCTGTGTCAGCCTGTCCAAAAGGATGAACGGGCGTACTTTGTTCGGGTCAATCCCATCCTTTATGTTGCCGATGATTCGTGGCCTTTTGTCGCGTAATGAGAAGTCCAGGAATCTGTTGCAGGGATAGAAATTGCCATCCGAGTCTATGGCCATCATTTTACCCGACCCACACCAGTTCTGATTGTCTCTTGTCGGAGTTCCTATCCCGTTGCTGAATATCGAGCATGAGTATCCCATATACAGTTCTTTCTCAATCATGGCATCGGCAAGTATCATCAATTGTTTCTCCAATATTTTGTCATCTCCTTCTTTCCAGACATCTTCAAATACACAATTCATGAATACTTGCCTGATACCGAGTTCAAACAGATGCAAAACGCTCTCACATACGTACGGCAAGTCATTACTGCTTATGGTGACTTTTGTACTGCCTTTCGGAAATTGGGACAGCCATAGGGGAATATTACGTACCACATCTTCATACGAACCTCTGTCGCTGTTTTTATAGACACGGTTCATGTCATGCTTGCGCTTGGTGCCGTCGATAGTCAGTCCTATCTGGAGATGCTTTATATTCTTTGATATATATTCCTGTACTTTCTCATTATCATAGTTGATGCCGTTTGTCGAGAAAGTAAACTGATAATGGCTGAACCATGGATGTCTCTTCTCGTACATCCTCACCTTGATATAGTCACACAGCTCATCTATCAGTTCAATCTCCAGGAATGGTTCTCCACCGATAAAATCAAAAGATACGGCTGTCTCATTAAAGAAGACGGGATTATCCAATACATAGTCTACCGCTGCCTTAGCTGTATCTAAAGACATCCTGCCATTCCTATTCTTGTCTACCAGATAGCAGTATTTACAAGCCAACTGGCAATCTTTTGTCACCACAAAAGTAATCACTTTGGGTGTGTTGGAATGATATTTCCACCAATCCAGCTTCTTATCTCTCATAGACTGTGTTATTGATTCTGTTCCAGTAATAATTTTTCATACGTGTATTGGCGTGATGTATCTCGCACAGGGTGGTCGTCCTTTGGAATATTGTGCCCGAGTCGGAAGAATCATAATTCTCAGCCGGACACCATCGGCAACATGTGGCGATCTCGCATCTGAGGCATTCGGTTGTATATGACGATTCGCGGTCGAAACATAAGAACGGCCTTAGTTTATTAGTGTCAAGTCCCTCATATATGGAACCGATTGTTCTTTCAGGCTTGTCTCTCAAAGAGAATTGTTTGAATCTGATACATGAGTAAATATCTCCTTTGTTATCGAATGTATAGGTAGGGATACCGCATGGATAGATATGCTCCTCATATTCCGGTAGACCAAGTTCCTCCCTGAATGTAGAGACCTTGACGGAATCTGTCAGATTATTGTCAATCATATGGTCTGCCACAATCTTAAGTTCCTCTTCAAGAATTTTGCCATCTCCAGGACGCCATACATCCTCGACCACAAAGCTTAAAAATATATCTTTGATTCCTAACCCGATATGATGGATTACGCTTTCAGAGAGATATGGCAGGTCGTCATGTGAGATTACCATGAAGACACGGGCTTTCTCCCTGAACTGTTCTATCCATAGTCTCACGTTCGGCAAGACCTTATCATAGGAACCTTTTCCCGAAGAGAATACCCTGTTTAAGTCATGTTTACGCTTTGTACCGTCTATAGAGAGCTGAATCTGGAGACATTCCTTGTATTCAGATATGAATTCCTGTACTTTTGAACTGGAATAGAGCAGTCCATTCGTGGTGAATCTGAACGAATAATCCTTAAGCCAGGGATGATTCAGTCTGTTCAGTTCAGAGACTATATATCTGCATATTTTGTGTATAAGGCCTATCTCAAGCAACGGCTCTCCTCCGATGAAATCGAATACTACGCGGTCTTCAGTGACCGGCAAGGACATGAGAAAGTCCACTGTTTTCTTAGCGGTTTCCCATGTCATTTTGCCGGTTTGATTTTTGCCTACCAAATAGCAGTATGAGCAGTTCAGTTGGCAATCTTGCGTAACAATGAATACTATGCGTCTCAGAGGCATCAGATGTCAATGACTACATATACGTACAGTTTGTAGTGACGCATGAGCCTGTGCATCCGTCGCAATTTCCTGAACAGCTGTCGGAACAGCTTCCGGAGCATGAATTGCTGCAACTGCAACTTCCGTTGCCTCCATTGCCCTGGTTACCACCGTTACCCCCGTTGCCGGGTTCATCATCTCTGTCACAGGAACTGATGAGGGGCACTCCAAAAAGTGATATGCCCAGGATGGGCAGTGCTCCCTTTGCGGCTTGTTTGAAGAACTCACGGCGAGTCTGGAGCCCTTCGGAATCGTTCTGTTTCATGATAGTGTGTCATCATGTCCTATAGGCTCTCCGGATTGGACTGATTGGTTTAAAAAAGAAAAGCGTGAAAGCCTGTATCTGTTGCTCTTTCAACTGATAGAGGCTCTCGCATTGCCCGTTTGAGTAGAAAGAGCAACGCCGAAGCCTCACGCTGTATGAAATTACAGCAGACTCTTTCGCAGAGTCCACGAAATATTCATACCCGGAAGACATCTACCGTTGCCGTTTCTTGACTCAAACTAAAGAATTTGCGAGATTCCTATCAGTCAAGAAAAGCGATGATAAACGCTTTTGTTTATTAAAATGTCTGCATCCCGCCCTCGTTTTCCCATATCGGGCCTCGGCGAGCGATATGCATCTGCAAATGTAGAGACAATTATTTTTGCATGCAATATCTATATAAAAAACATTAGTTAAATATAGTTAATACAATGTGCATATTCGAATAAATCAGAAAGATACATATAACAGCTATCACCATCATCGCTGCTTCGGTGCGGCGGTTGACGGTGAGGGCGGTGTGCATGTCGGCGGTGGTGAGGGGGCGGGGGTTGTCGCCTATGTAGGGTTTGTAGAAGCTCTCGCCGAAATAGTCGTGAGGGCCTCCGAAACGGCAGCCGAGGATTCCGGCAAGGGCGGCTTCGGGCCAGCCGGAGTTGGGGCTGGTGTGCTCGGGTCCGTAGCGGAGCACGAACCTCCACAGGCCGGGACGTCCTGCGACAAGTATCATCAGCAGTGCAGTGAGGCGTGCGGGGATGTAGTTGGCCACGTCGTCTATGCGCGCGGCCCATCGGCCGAACTTGAGATAGCGCTCGGTGTGATAGCCTATCATCGAGTCGAGGGTATTGACCATCTTGTAGGCGAGCATACCGGGGACACCGAACAGCATATAGTAGAACAGCGGGGCTATCACCCCGTCCGAGAGGTTTTCGGCCAGTGTCTCGAGGGCGGCGGTGCGCACCTCGCGGTCGGAGAGGGCAGCGGTGTCGCGCCCTACGATGCGTCCCACCTGACGGCGCCCCTCGTCGAGCGAGCGGTCGGCGGCTTCGAACACCATGCGTACCTCGCGGCACAGGGTCGTCCCGGCGAGGCAATAGAATACGACGATGGTCTTGAACAGTATCCCGGCCACGGGCCACGGGGAGAGCAGCCTGACAATGGCCCATCCGATAGCGGCGGTCGCGGTGATGAGGCCGATGGCTGTGAGGGCACCCTTGAGGACGCGGTGCGGGGGATGGTTGAACGAGTGTTCGCACAGGCTGATGGCCCGTCCGAACCATACGACGGGGTGGGGGAGCCGCTCGGGGTCGCCGAACAGGAGGTCGAGAATCCATCCGAGCAGCAAGGGCAGTATCACGAGCGTGAGAGTGACATCCATCTTTCTATCTGGCTTATGAGCTGTTTGTCTGACTGAGGTGTCTGGGCGCCTAAGCGGAAATGTGCGGGGGTGAGGCCGGTGAAATTAGATGCGTCGCGTATCAATATGTCGGCCTCCTCCATGAGCCATCCCTTCAGGTCGGCGGCGCGCAGGGTGCCCGGGAGGCGGCAGAGCACGAAATTGCACTCTGTCTCTGATGTCCAGATGCCTAATCTCCGCAATCCGCCGGCCATATCAAGGGCCATGCCGTTTAGGGCCGGGGCGTCGATGACATACTCGTCCTGATGGTCGAGCAGCCACATCGCCCCCTCGATGGCGAGGGCGTTGACGCTCCACGGCATACGCATCGAGCGGATTGTGTCTATGACACCGGGTGCGCCGACGGCATAGCCTACACGCAGGCCGGGCACGGAGAAGCGTTTGGTGAGCGAGCTGAGTAGTATCACGTTACCTGCCTCCACGGCCTCGGCATCGGTGATGAGGGGTCGCACGGTATAGGGGGCGTATGCCTGGTCGATGACATAGAGCGAGCCGGGATTGCGGCTTATGGCGGCAAGCAGTTCCTCCTTGGGTATCACCGTCCCCGTGGGATTGTTCGGATTACAGATCCATATCACGTCGTGACCGTCGGTGGCGCCGAGTGTCGTGACATGAGTCACTGTGTGGGCGTGCAGGCGGC
>ENA-OPCN01000253-OPCN01000253.1-human-gut-metagenome-genome-assembly--contig:-NODE-253-length-51634-cov-4.074817_pt1 | contig 51634 bp, 45 predicted proteins | sample MGYA00241567_ERZ501485 | MGnify/ENA primary metagenome ERZ501485 (study PRJEB25962, sample SAMEA2042579) | human gut metagenome | biome: human gut; feature: human-associated habitat; material: faeces...
AGCGTCATCATAAATGACATTCCAGAGGATTTCCGCCTCTCGTCCGAACTGTTCCGAGCCGGAGAGGATTCGAAGCCTATGGGCGGATTCAAGCTGCAGGTGCTCAGCGACGGCCACGAGGCATGGGTCAAGGCACCCGGCACAGAGGGTGATGAAGCGATAGCGCCGCAGATGATACTCGTACCGGGCAAATGGGCATGGCCCACCGAGGGCACCCTCATCTACGAGGCATATCCCGGTATCTCTGAGAGCGGCATACCCGGATTCCGCGACTGGGTACACTCGAGCGACTTCACGTCGTGGAGCCTCTATCCCGCAGGCAACGGCAAAACAGTCACCAACACCTACGAAGGCCCCGTGGTGAGGTTATAGGGTTATAAGAACTCAGGCCTGTAAATTTTATAAATCTTATAAATCTTATAAATCTTATAATTTTTATAAGTCTTATAAAGAATATAACCCTTTAACCTATAACCTTTAACCTATAACCTACTCCCAGTCGTCTGTCCTGAAGGGGACGAGGGGGAGGTAGTTGGCGGCATGGAGGGTGCCGGGCAGAAAATCCCTCCATCCATAACGCACGGCTACGGGAGCGTCGACCTCGGGCGAGGTCAGCACAATCTCGTTGGTCTGCCATACAAACCGGGCGTCGGCACGGTGGAAAACCTTGTCGGCGCCTGCTATCTCGAAGCCCCTTATGTCATAGTTGCGGCACACGCCGTCGGCAGGCGAGTCGATGGCCACCCACGCCTCGTGTCCCTCGATGCGGTGCGACCTGTAGCGCGGGCTCTCGACCGGAAACTGCCTGCATCCGTATGTGCGGTTGAGCACCAGGTCGCACAGACGCTTGCCCACAGATGCCTTGTCGGCAGGGTGTATGTTGTGGCGCTCGTATGGAGCCACAAGGTCGTTTGTCGATATCATCCCGCTGTTGGGTATCATCTTCAGCGCGTCCCACTGCGCCTGGCGCAACAGGGGCGAGCGTCCTGCCTCGTCGGGCTGGTCATACTCATAGGGTGCTATCTCGACGGCATAGAAGGGAATGTCGCCCAGACCGATATTGTCGCGCCAGTCCTTGACCATCGTGGCCAGACGTGAGGCGTATGTCTGCCATGTCGAAACGTTCGAGCAACCCTGATACCAGAGTATTCCCTTGTAGGTATAGTTCCTTATCGGATTGAACATGGCGTTATATGCCAGCATGGGGCGCAGATAGTGCACCATCGGCTCTATGTCCTTGGGATCGAGCGAGATGTCGGGATAGGTCTCGAGTATCTCTCTCGGCAGCCAGCTCTCGACCTTGGCGCCGCCGTAGGCCGCGCTGACAATCCCCACAGGCACGTCGAGCACATCGGCCATACGCCGTGCCAGATGCCAGCACAGCGCACTGTACTCGGGCGCGGTCTCGGGCGACGGCACTGTCCACCGGGCCGGGACAGTGTCGAGCAGCGTGTAGCTCTGCAGCAGGGGGACGGTGAAGAACCTTATGCGCCCGGCCTCGTTTCGGGACGATGCTACCTCGTCAAAACCACCCTCGACACAGCATCCGGGATACCCCTTGAGAGGCATCTGCATATTCGACTGTCCCGAGGCAAGCCACACCTCGCCGACAAGGATATTGTCGAGCGTAAGGGGCTCTCCGTCAGAAATCGTGATTGTGTATGGCGTGAAGCTCGCGGCGGGTGTGCGCACGGCCAGGCACCACTCGCCCGTGCGGTCGGTGACGGTGGTGTACGCCTTACCGTCCCACGACGGGGTCACCGTCACGGTCGAACCGGGGTCTGCCGTGCCCCAGATGCGTGCGTCGGCATTCTGCTGGAGCACCATGTCTGATGTTATCATTGACGCAGGCCTCACACGGCCCTGCGCCGACAGGGCGACCATCACGATGGCCGCCACTGATACGAACGTCTGGAATCTCATGGTAAGGAGGTATCTTTTTTACAATGCCAAAATTAGATATTTCCCGCCATACGTCCAAACACTTGCATACCTGAAAGTGATACTATGCCACGATTCGGTCATCGTCAGCTATAGCTGTGCATGCCGCCAAGAATGTAGTTGACACCGAAATATGTCATCAGCACAGTCACGAACGCCACCATGCAGAATATCGCGAAGGCACGGTCTGAGCGCAGACACCTGATGGACGAGGCGTGAAGAGGATAGCTGTAGACAAGCATGGTGATGAGCGCCCAGACCTCCTTGGGATCCCAACCCCAGTAACGGCCCCAGGATGTGTTGGCCCACACCGCGCCAATGAATATCCCCGCCGCAAGCAGAAAGACAGCGGGCTTGAGCATACGTCGCGCCACGGAGAGCATGTCACGACGTCCGCAGAGCCACATCACGCCCGACAGAGCCATCAGGGCAAGCAGCGAGTAGGCCAGCATCACGGTGAGTACATGCAGACTGAGCAGGGGTGAATTCAGTACGGGCATGAGCTGTGTCACCTGCGGCGAACGCTGCCCCAGCCATGCCACCAGCAGGGCAAGCCCGGCCACAACAAGTCCAAGTGGCACGAACGAGGAGTGTCTGCGGCCGAGCCACAGCGCCACAAGCAGCGAACACAGAGCCATGAGCTGCATGGTCTCGTGGCCGTTTGACAGCGGGAGGTGCCCCGAGGCAATCCAGTTGGCCACGACCACAGAGAGGACGATGAGCGCAGCGGCAATGCAGATGGCATATCCCGTCTTAGGAAATCTGAATATGAGCAGCAACACACCGCACACCATAACCACACCGGGAAGCACCGGGGTAGAGGCGGCGCCCATATACCACCGCTCGCACGCAATCTCCGTGCGCGACGGCAGCACATCGGCCGCATGCTTACGCTGCCATCTCGCAATCTTGTCTACGGCATCGCTGACACCGGCCCAGTCGGAGGCCTCGACGAGTCCGGCCACATAGTTGAGGCTGTGCCGGGCTATATGCCAGTCGTCGACAGGCATCTCTGAGGGCATATTGTCGACCGGCGAGTACCAGGCCATAGCACCCCCTTCGGGACGCCACGGGAATATGCGCCACACCGACCCGGCCGCGACCGACGAGGCTATCGAGAATTTCTCGTTCGCCTCGGCATGGCGCGCATCGTCAAACCTGTACCCATCCGGCCCGAAGAATGACGAGAGCGAGGCATACTTCTCCACACCCAACTCACGGCGTGTGGCGGCATCCTTGACGAGTATGCAGGGCTCGTCCTTCCAGTCGTCATAGAAGAACAGCCATCCGGCCACAAACTGCTCGGGGGTGAGTCCGTGCCACGACGCCGAGCCTGTGAGCTTGCGCGTGATGTCGGCAGCCATCGTCGACAGGGGGGCTATGCGTCCGTTGTGGTAGACCGCAAGGTCGCCCATACGCGAGGCAACATCAGCCGGAACGGTGCGCGGGGCCGCAGACGCAACTCCTGAAATAGCGCAGAGCACAAGGGGCAGCGCGGCTTTCCTCACCCTCCGGCGCGGCAACAGGCACAGCAGCATCGACACGAACAGCATGGCATATCCGGCGTATGTCACGCCGGTGCCCGCAGGATCGTGGGTCACGGTGAGTGTCGAGCCCGTCAGACCGGGGTCGTATGAGGTCTGGAAGAAGCGGTAGCCGCGCACGTCGGCCACATTGTTCATCGACACCGTGCAGTCGCGCCCGTCGATGGTGAGCGAGCTGACGAAATCGGCAGGGGCCATGGTGCCGGGATAATAGTCTATGGCAAAATCACGCAATGTCACCTCGAGAGGGCCGACCTGGGCGCTCTCCCCCACCCTGAGATGCAGTGTCTGCGACGTCCCCGCAAAATGTGTCACGGCACCCCCTGCGAGGATGACTATGAACGACAGATGCAGGGCGAAAACCCTCCATCTGCGGTAGAGATGCTGCCTGAAGATATAGACAATGGCACTCACGGCCAGCGCGCCCCACAGCACAATCATGGGGACGGAGGTATAAAGCCGCTCATCCCCGCCCAGGCAGCTTATGGCTGCGAGGGCGAGGATGATGACCGAAAGAAGGATGAATGAAATCATTTACAGAAATCAGATGGCGTCAAGGAATTTGACCACAGCGTCGCGGTCGGCCTTGGAGAGAGCGCGGAACGAGTTGACCGACCTGTAGGCGTCGCTCTGCTCGGAGGTGCCGTGCCACATGATGGCCTCGAGTGTGGTGCGGGCACGGCAGTCGTGCAGGCGGTCGTCATACTGCGAGCCTGTCACCTTGCGGTGCAGACCGCGTCCCCACAGCGGAGTGGTGCGGCACCATCCGTTGCGGATGTCGTTGACCATGTGGAGCTTGTGCTGCACCATGTCGGTATATGGCCAGATGACCTGATTGGGATAGCGGGGCAGCGCGCGCTCGGCGGCGGCGTTCACGCCGAAGAACTGGGCCGGATCCCTCACCTCGTCAGTGCCGGTGGTCCATGACGGACGGTGGCAGTATGCACATCCAATCTGCTCGAACAGCTCCTTGCCGCGCTGCACGGCGGGGTCGTCTATGCCGCGCACGGCAGGGACGGCAAGACCGCGGTGCCACACCATCATGTCGATATAGTTCTGGTCGGTGGCCTCGGCAGGGAGGGTCGTCGAGTTGATGTAGGCGAGTATGTTCTGCTCAACATCGTCGGTAAACCACTCGGGGTGTGTCCTCTCGGGGTCGACCTTGGCTATATATGCCGGGAAGGCGGCCTGGACCTCGGGGTCCTTGGCGGCCGCGCGGGCATAGTAGCCTCCGGCATCCTTGTAGTGATAGCGGCGGTCAGAGCGTGTCACATTGGTGATGTTCCAGTATGCATTGGCTCCGGCTGCATCCTGCAGAGGGCCGCGAGACAGGGCGTAGGTATATCTCAGGGGATACTTGTTCTTGTCGGAGGACACCTCCTTCGATGTATACTGCCCTGTCCATGCCCCTCCGGCGAATACCGCCGGATTGAGGCCGTTGGGCATATACCCGTCCTTCTCCTCCTTGAGATACTGAGCGTAGAGGTCCTCGTCAGAGATGGCGTCGATGAGTCCCGTGCCGTAGATGCCAATGGTAGACTCGAGCTTGACCTCATACTGTCCCATCTGCTCGGGGGTGAGCTCACCCTGACGGTAGGCATAGACGGCGGTCGGAGCCATAGTCACCTCGGGATAGCGCAGGCTGTATGTCTCGCCGTCGTCAAAACGGTTGCCGTGGGCATCGGTGTACTCATGCCACTTTATGATGACCTGATCCTCGTCGAGCGGAGCCTTGAAGGGAGCTACCGCATGCCCCTGGGGCATACCGGCCAGCCAGTTCACATAGCCCTGCGTGGCGGGATTGTAGACCACGAGAAGATAGCCGTTGCCGGTCTCGTTGGTGCGGAATGGGCCGTCGGGCTGCGACTTGCCGTGCCCGTAGCCGGGATGGCAGTGCATGCACGAGGTACGGATATACATAGGCCCCAGACCTCCGCGCACACCGTCGGTGTTGCTGACATAGTTCTTCTCGAAAAGCTGCTCGCCGCGCTTGAACGAGGCCAGCATCCCCGAATTCTCGACTGCTGCCGTGGGCTGCTCGAAGGCCGCCGAGGTGGTGATGAACGAGGTGCCTAACTTGCCTCCGGCATAATACCACTCGGGCATGTCGGCATTCCCTGTCCCGGGGCCTTCGGGCTTGTCAGCCGCATCGTCGTCCGAGCATGACGCAAGCGCGAATGTCGCGGCCAGGAGCATATAAGGATATATCTGTCTCATTTCTTCTCAGGTTTTCCGTTAGTGGAATCAGTTTTTCTGTATCAGGTCGATAAGCTCGTCCATGATGTCGTTGAGGTCGTTGCAGGCCTCGACGGCGGCAAAGTTTATCTGACGCATGGAGGTATCCTGCGATGTCGACGCGAAGGGCTCGCGCATCTTGGCGATAGACTCCTGGGCGTTGTCAAGCGCAGCCTTGACGCGGTTGTCGAGCGCAGGGTCTACAGAGGCGACATACGCGCTGAGGGTATGTGCGGGCGCCTTGATATAGTTCTCGGTCTCACCTGCCACGGGCACATAGCCCATATATGCGTGGCGCACCGAGCGGATGTTGTCGATGAAATCGGTGATCGAGTTGAGGGCGTAGGGCGACTCGATATAGTCGGGGTCGGCTGCGAGGCCCGAGCCCACGGGGTTGCCTATCTTCTGGTTGCCTACCTCGTCGGCTATGTCCTGTGCGCCCACGATGAGCTCCTGAACGGCATCGGCAAAGTTGACGTATGTGCTTCCGGCCTGTCCGGCATTCTTCATATATGTGCCATAGTTCTTGTCATACGACAGCTCGGCGTCGTCGAGTATGGCCAGTTTCTCCTTCGAGACCGTTCCCTCGTCGGCCCACGATGCCTCGAGACGCAGGCAGCAGTTGCGCAGGTCGTCGGCTACAGCGGCGAGATAATAGAGCTCGTTCTGGGTGAAGCGGCTCACGGGACGGGGCGATGTGGTGGCAGTGGTTGCCGACGAAGGCTCGAATATCATGTACTCGATGGCATGGAAACCGAGCAGGCCCTGGCCGAGCGACGAGCCTACATACTCGCCCGCGCTCTCGCGATCGCTCATCTGGGCCATCTGCGCGGGGTTGCCGAGCATAGCCTCCATGGCGGCCTTGTCGAGAGGCCATGTGTCGATATGGGGGTCGATGTTATAGTCGGCGGCGGCGCCATAGAGCCATGCCTCGCTCAGCTCCCAGTAGCGGCGTGCCTCGATCCATGCCTTTCCGGCCTCCTCGACCTGTGCGGTGGTCAGCCTGGAGGGACCGGCCTCGCACATGGCGTCACAGATGTCGGCCAGACGCATCGATGCGTCAGCCAGACCGCGGTATGTGGGCACGACGGTACAGTCAACATAATCGGCCACGATGGCCTTGAGGGCATTCTCCTGTGCGTCGGGAGAAACCGGCTCGTCATCCTTGTCGTCCGAGCACGACGTCACGGTCATGGCCGCGATGGCCATCATGGCCAGAGTCTTGATTGTCTTGTTCATATCTGATTGATTTATATATTATCGTGTGAAGAATCCCGAATAGGCTATGCCGAGCGAGATGGCGGGCTCGTTGTTGTAGGGCTTCCTCATCAGCCCTATCGAGTATTCGCCCTTGACGACAATCTGCTTTATGGGGAAATAGTTGACACCTGCGGCCACACGCGAGCGGCCACACCATTCGTAGCGCAGCACACCCCCGTCGGTCTTGTGCATGGAGTCGTAATAGTCATAGCGTCCGAAGACATATAACTTCTGTCCCTCGACCTTGAGGGGCGCGAAGATGTCATATCCGGCCTCGACACCGACCGAGATAGCCTCAGAGGCCACGTTTGTCTTGGGCGACGGCGAGTCGTTGCGCATCTTCTTGTTATAGGCCGTGATACGGTCGGCATCAGAGAGATGCCCCCATGTCACACCGCCGCGGGCTATGATATTGTGATCCGAATAGTCAAAGTCGAACGCACCGATGGCGAGTGTGCCCTTCACATCATCCCACTGCTCGTTGGGATGCGAGAGGGTGTTGCTGAATGTGTTGCCCACATATCCGCTCAGACCGAGCCTGAGGCCGGGGACGGAATAGTTGTCAATCCTCGCGGCCCCGGCCAGAGCGTTGGCAATCTTGAACTCGTAGGGGCTTCCGGCTCCTCCGGCCACCCAGTTGTCGCGACCGAAACGGTCTGAGTCAAGCCCCGGCACCAGCATGGCCTCATAACGCCATGCCCCGGCACGACCCCACAGGCTGATGCCTGTCTCGTGCCATGTGCAGGGGATGATGGTGGCATCACCCACCGGACGATATACCCCGAAGAACTCTGTCGGCATATGCGCCCTGTTGGTCGAGCCGACAGGCACCACCATGTGTCCGGCACGCAGGTTGAGGGCCTTGCAGAAAGATTTCTGGAGCCAGAACTGCTCGAGGGCCACCTCGCCGCCACGCTCGACCTCAGTCTCGTACTCGCCCCCCTCGTCATCCTCCATCTCGACGGCACTCTCGGTGCCTCCGTGCTCGAACTCAATCTCGGTGCCCATGCTCCAGCCCTTGCCGAAATCATAGCCGAGATACAGCACCACGTGCGGCAGGTCTACGCGCGAGTGGTGGTCGTTCTTGAAATTCTCGGGAGTCTTATACCTGTTCCATGCGTCGGAATAGAAATTATACGAGTATGTTGCCTCGCCATATCCACCGACGGTGAGCTGGGCTTCCGCCGGGAGTGAGGCCGTCATGCCGACGGCCAACAGTGCAGCTGCTATGCGTGCGTTCATTGATTTATAGCGTTGATTGGTTTTTCTGCCGATTGGTTTTACAGCTGCAAAATTAGACAACCCCGCATCCCCGGGCAATACTCTATTCAGGGGTAAAATCCGCCCGTTCACCCTCATTGCACCCACTTTCACCCGCAAAATACCACAAATCAGGTATTGCAAATGGCAAAAGCGGCCTGCGAACGATGTCGCAAGCCGCTTTTGAGTATCCCCGTAGGGAGTCGAACCCTAATCGTCGGAACCGGAATCCGATATTCTATCCATTGAACTACGGAGACATGATGGATTGAGGTGTGCAAATGTAGGGATTTTCCGTGACCTATGAAAATTTTTAACAATATTTGCAAGTCACGCGATACCATCCCACACCCTTGCGAGAGTAGGACACATGTATTTATTCTCTTCAAAATGCTGTGGTTTTACCGATTATTTCGTAATTTTGTGTTATCATTCAGACCTCTTAAGGCTCAATACCATGATTCAAACACCCGAAATGATGACAACAGGCCCTAAGGATGAAAGCGTTGCGGCAGTGCCCTCGGGCGTTGGCGACGCCGTAGGCGTGGACAACCGCAAATGGTTTGTCGCCATAGTCAACAACAATACCGAGAAGGCCGTCGGCGAGCGCATCGCCAAACTGGGCTTCGAGACATACGTCGCCACACAGACCGTCTACAGGACATGGCGCAACGGCAAACGTGCCCGCATAGAGCAGGTACTGCTCCCGGCGCTTGTCTTTGTGAGATGCACCGAGCGCGAGCGGCGCGAGCTGGTCAACCTGCCCTATGTCAACAGGTTCATGACCAACAAGGCAGCCGACAGGGGCTCATCGCTCACAAGCCCTCTGGCCGTGATACCGCAGAGACAGATAGACACCCTGCGCTTCATGCTTGGCCAGTCAGACATCCCCGTCACATTCGTCAGCCGACCATACCGCGTGCATGACCGCATAAGGGTGGCCCGCGGCAAACTCACCGGCCTCGAGGGAGAGGTCGTCAGGACATCCGAAGGAAAGAGCGAGCTCATCGTGAGGATAGACATCCTCGGCTGCGCCTCGGTCTCCATCGACACCATCGACGTTGAACCCCTTACCTGACATTTAAAGACACCAATTCCGACCAAGAGACAGATGCCGAGCGAAGCCAATAGACGGATAGCCCGAAACACATTGTTCCTATATATACGGCAACTTGTCGTTATGGGCGTCTCGCTCTTCACGTTCCGCCTGATATTGAAACTGCTCGGTGTCGACGACTACGGCACATACAGTGCAATCGGTGGAGTCATCATAATGTTCTCGTTCCTCGCTGGAGCCATGACGCAAGCCACACAGAGGTACCTCTCGTTTTACCTCGGGAAGAACGATATGCATGGGCTCAGGAGAATATTCTCCATGAGTGTCAATACATACATGATATTCTGTCTGGTCATCTTCTTATTGGCCGAGACTTTGGGACTGTGGTTTGTCAACACATATATGAAGTTTCCGACGACGTCACACACCACAGTCAATATCGTCTACCAGTTCACCATATTCACCCTGATGGTGCAGATGATGCAGCTACCCTACCGGAGTGCCATAATCGCACATGAGAAAATGAATTTTTTCGCATATCTCAGTGTTATCGAGGCTCTGATGAAACTGGGTGTAGTCGGTGTACTTTTCCTGATGGATTCCCATCGCCTCATCGGATATGTAGGCACGCTCTTTACCGTCTCGGTAATTGTCTGTCTGGCACATTGGTATTATACGAGACGGAGTTTCGAAGCATGCCGTTATGTCAGGATGTGGGACCGCAATATGTTCCGCGAGCTCACATCATTCAGCGGATGGAATCTGCTCGGATCAATCAGCAACGTGGGTGCCCAGCAGGGACTTGATGTCCTCTTCAATATCTTTCTGGGTGTAGTGGTCAATGCGGCAATGGGTGTAACCACTCAGGTATGCAATGCAATAACATCGTTCGTAACCAATTTCCAGACAGCCTTTAATCCACAGATAATCAAGCTATTCGCCTCTGGCAATAAAGAAGAGTTCTTCACGCTCATCTTCAGGGCATCAAGAGTATCCTTCATACTGCTCTTCGTGCTCGGACTTCCAGTAATCGTATGCTGCAGGCCCATACTCAACCTGTGGCTCACAGAAGTGCCTGAATACTCTATCTCATTCATACAACTGATGCTTATTTTCAGCCTGATAGATGCACTCTCCGGGCCATTGTGGACCTCGGCACAGGCATCCGGAAACATCAGGAACTATATGCTGATCATGGCATCGCTCATATTTCTCAACGTCCCTATAGCATACCTGCTGCTTAAGCTCGGCTACAGCCCTGTCTATGTAATTACGACTAAGGTCATTATCAATTTCATAACACATAATGTCAGGATATTATATCTGAAAGGGCTTATCGGGTTTCCTGTCGCAGAATATTACCGCAAAGTGATGTTTCCCGTCATGCTGGCATTCGGCATAGCCGCTCCAGGCCCCTGGATTCTCCGCAATGTCAACTCCGGACTTGGCTGGCACATCCTGATTTTTGCATTCGCCCTCATCCTGGCAATAGTCACATCATGGTTCATACTTCTGTCACACAACGAGAGGAGAACCATTACTGACAAACTTAAAACTATCAGACTTAAGCACAGATAGTACGGAGAATATGGATAAAACCTGCAACTATGAGATTTGTACAGGATGCGGAGGGTGCGAGGCCATCTGCCCAAAACAGTGCATATCGTTTCAGGCTGCCTCTGACGGGCATATCTATCCACACATCAACACCGATGTATGCATAGACTGTGGACTGTGCCGCAAAGTATGTCCGCCATTAATTGACAACGGCCTATACCCTGCTGCAAAAGCTCTGGCCGCCGTCATTGATGACCCGGAACAATATCAGGCATCGACCTCAGGTGGGGCAGCCATGGCCATCTCCAGACTGACACTGACGGACGGGGGAGTTGTATATGGCTGCGCATCACTGCCCGGATCTGACATCAGGCATATCCGTGTGACATGCGTGGAAGACCTCGCGAAACTGCAAGGCTCGAAATATGTGCGCAGCGACCTCTCCGAAATCTTCAGGCCACTGCGTCAGGATGTCCGTGCCTCCCTCCCGGTGACATTTATCGGCACTCCATGCCAATGCGCCACAATCAAGGCCCTATTCAGGAATCGTCCGGACAATCTGCTGCTTGTAGACCTTGTATGCCACGGAATCCCATCACTGAAATTTCTCCACGATGACCTGACGAGACACAGATGCGATCTCCACATGGTCGACCGCATATCATTCCGCGATGGGAATATCTTCCGGCTAAAGGTAGAACATATAGGAAAAGAAGGTACCGACATTCTCTATCACTCCCCGGATACTTACGGCAACGGCATCAGGGACATCTATTACGACTCATTTCTGAAAGGATATTCTTTCAGAAACAGTTGCTATGTCTGTCCATTCGCACGGCCTGAGCGCTGTTCCGACATGACGATAGGTGATTTCTGGGGATATGGCCGAAAGAAACCGCTTCCTAAGCTCATAGATCATCCGCACGGACTGTCGCTGATACTACCCATCACCCCAAAAGGCCACGCGATGGCACATCGGCTCGGCACATTGATGAATCTGTGCGAGCGTCCTGTCGATGAAGCCATAGAAGGCAACTCTCAGCTCATGCATCCGTTCAGGAAGAGACCCGAGATAAAGGTGTTCCGGTATCTGGCCGCGACAATCGGCCCATTCCGGGCATACACCATCATCACCGCGGCCAAGAAACTGTATATGAATTTGAAACCCAAGGGACACAACGGCAGATGAGGACTTCGGCGACAATAACATTCCACGCATGCCATAATTACGGCTCAATGCTTCAGGCTTATTCCCTGCAGCAAGTGATAAAGTCGCTCGGCATAGAGAACGAAATCATAAACTTGCGCACTGATGCCCAGCGGCGCATGTACACAGATCCACGCAGACGGAGCCTTAAAAGCAGAATAGGACATCTCGGACTCGGGATGTTTTTTGACAGATACGCTTGGCAGCTTGCCCGTAAATATGACCTGTTCGAGCAGTTCATGGCCGAGAACCTGACGCTGACACCCGAGGTGTCTGATCCCCGCGAGTTGACAAAGAGATATGACTGCTATGTCACAGGCAGTGACCAGTGCTGGAACACACGGTGCAGGGATTTCAACTGGGCATACTATCTCGACTTTACCGACTCGGCACAAAAAATATCATACTCATCGAGCATAGGTCCATTCTCACACGACATTGAGGCCGGGCGCGTGAGAGAATTTGTCAAGGATTTCAAGGCCATAAGTGTCCGCGACAGTGGCACACAGAGATTCATCACCGAACTGACCGGCCAAGAGCCTGTCATACTTCCCGACCCAGCCCTGCTTCCTGAGATCTCGGTATGGAATAACCTCATAGCCCCAAAGCCACTGATAGAGCATCCATATCTGTTCTTCTACACTCCCTATCGGCGAGATGGGATGTATGATGTGGCCGAACACCTGTCATCATCACTTAATCTGCCAGTGGTGACATCGCTTCTCACGGACTACCGTCATGAGGTATCCTTGCGCGTCAAAGGACACCTTAAGGCACGGCTGGATGTCGGGCCACTGGAGTTCCTCAATCTTGTGAAGAATGCCGACGCAGTGCTGAGCGGTTCATTCCATGCCCTGCTGTTCGCCTTGATATTCCATGTTCCTGTCTGGGCATTTGACGGCGACACTGACCTGCGCATGAACCAGATACTGCAGAACTATGGTCTGTCGGACAGGGCCATATCAAAAAAAGATGTACTGGAGAAAGCTCCGCACACGATGGAAATTGACTATGCGGCTGCCGACGCATACATAGTGGCACAACGCATCAAGGCATTTGACTATCTACGCACAAACCTCATCTGCTGATGGACCATCCCAAAGTCTCTGTCATAATACCGGTCTACGGCGTGGAGAAATATATCGCACGCTGCGTCCGCTCACTGTTCGGCCAGACACTCGATGACATCGAATTCATATTTGTCAATGACTGTACCCCCGATAACAGCATAGGTGTACTGCGCAAGATACTTGAGGAATATCCCAGGCGAAAAGATTGTGTTACGGTATATGATCATCCCGTCAACCGTGGCCTGGCCGTATCGCGCATAGACGGCATACATCTGGCCAAAGGGGAATATATCATAGCCTGCGACAGCGACGACTGGGTTGAGTCGACGATGTATGAACTGATGTACAACGAAGCCATCAGGACAGACGCCGACATTGTGGGTTGTGACTATCTGTTGGAGTATGGGGACAGAACCGAGACACGGCGCCAGGATTTCACACTCGGGCAGACCGACATGATAAACGAGATGCTTTCAGGCGGCAAAGTCGAGGGCTATATCTGGAACCGTATGGTAAGGAGGTCATTTTATGTCTCGAACGGATTCAAGGCTCCCGAAGACGTGAGCCTGCTTGAAGACATGGCCGTGACAGTGCCGATGCATCTCATAACAGAAAAAGTGGCATACGTCGGGCAACCGCTATACCACTACAACCGCAGCAATATCGGTAGCCTAACCGCGGCCAAGACAATACGTAGTGTCAACTCCGAGCTAAAAGTATTTGACATGCTGGCCCCCATGCTCTCGGACACAAGATTCATTGACAGCTACAGGCAGCGCCTTGTATCTGCCATCAGACCGTTGCTCAACAAATACGAGACACTTGACGTTGACCGCTGGCGCAGATACGGACTCGACATACCGGCCCACATGTTTCACGAACGGAACTACCGGATGCTACGCTTCCTGGCCGTCCACAACCTCAAGCCCCTCAACCGCCTGATGGCATGGGGACATCATCTATTGTGTAAGGCCGGGATTGTACACGAGCACTCCTGACCAACATATCTCCCGGAGATTGTATATGCGGTGTGTGCCGGTATAGGTACGCATCGTTTTTTTTTGTATTTTTGCAAAAAAAAACGATATGGACGTCAGAATAGAACCTTCATGGAAGAGTGCGCTGGCTGCGGAGTGGGACAAGCCTTATTTCAAGGCGCTGACCGATTTCGTGCGCCACGAGTATGCCACGCAGACCGTCTATCCGCCCGCGGGACGTATCTTCGCGGCCTTTGATGCCTGTCCGTTCGACGACGTGAAGGTGGTGATACTCGGCCAGGACCCCTATCATGGGCCGGGACAGGCCAACGGCCTCAGTTTCTCGGTCAATCCGGGTGTCGAGATTCCGCGCTCGCTGCAGAACATATACCGCGAGCTTCACGACGACCTGGGCATCACCCCTCCCCTCTCGGGCGACCTGAGCCGCTGGGCACGTCAGGGCGTGATGCTGCTCAACGCCACGCTGACCGTCGAGGCCGGACGTGCCGGGTCGCATCAGGGACACGGATGGGAGGAGCTGACAGACGCCGCAATACAGCAGCTCGCCACACGCCGCGAGGGTCTGGTATTCATCCTCTGGGGGGCATACGCCCAACGCAAGGGGGCCTTCATAGACCGCACGCGCCACTGCGTCATCTCGTCGCCCCACCCCTCGCCCCTCAGCGCGGCCAGAGGATTCTTCGGCTCGCGTCCCTTCTCGCGTGCCAACCAGTATCTTATCTCCCAGGGTAAAACGCCTATCGAATGGTGAGGTGTGCCGTCATATCGCTGCTCTCGCTCATGGCGCTGTCGCTGTCGGCACAACAGCCCGACGACACGCGCCAGGGTATCCTACATCCGGCCTTCAGGACACTCGAGGTCTATGTGGAGGGCAACCGCTATGCCCCGCCGGTCATCAATCTCGCAGACCCGGCCGACCGTCTGGTGATTGAGTTTGACGAGCTGGCCGACGACCGCCGCTTCATGCGCTACTCGCTCACCCACTGCGATGCCTCGTGGCGTCCCGAGGGGCTGGTGGAGTCTGAGTTTCTGGACGGATTCAACGAGGGGCAGGTCGAGACATACGATTTCTCGCAGGCCACCACCGTGCATTACGTCCACTATGTCATCGTCCTCCCCAACGACGAGATGCGCATCACCCAGCCGGGCAACTACCTGCTGCGGGTATATGACGAGAGCGATCCCGATGCGACTCTGCTTCAGGCCAGATTCGGGGTGATGATACCCGAGGCCAACATCGGCCTCACGGCGACATCGCGCACAGACATAGACTCGAACGAGGCACACCAGCAGCTCGGCATAACCATAGACACCCATAACATGCGGCTCGACGACCCCTTTACCGACCTGCGGGTAGTCATCACCCAGAACGGGCGTCCCGACAATGAGGTGACGCTCGTCACCCCGCAGCGCGTAGGGGGCGACAGGGTGTATTACGAGCATCTGCGCCCCCTCATCTTCGAGGCCGGAAACGAATACCGCCGCTTTGAGACTGTCTCGCTCTATTATCCCGGCATGGGTGTCGAGTGGATAGACCGCGAGGCCCCGGTCACCAACATGGGACTTGCCACCGACACCCCGCGCCGTGGCTATCTGTATGACCAGACCCAGCACGGACGCTTTCTTGTGCGCGACACGCAGGTGGCCGACCCGGCGACACAGGCCGACTATGTGCTGACGCATTTCTCGCTCGAGATGCCGAAGATGGAGGATGGCGACATATTCATCGACGGCGACCTCACACAGCGGCGCCTCGACCCGATGTCGCGCATGGTGTGGAACAATGCCACAGGGCGCTACGAACAGTCGCTGCTGCTCAAACAGGGAGCATACAACTATCAATATCTGTTCGTGCCCTCGGGCTCGGAGCGCGGGCAGACCGCACCCGTCGAGGGGGACAGCTATCAGACCGTCAACGAGTACACAGTGCGGGTCTATCACCGACCGCGCGGCACACGGTTTGACCGCCTCGTAGGCGTCTCGACCATAACAACAGGAACATGACCGAAACCACCGAAGAAACAATGCTTGAAATACAGGATACCCTTGTGTCGCTCGACCTCATCAAGCGATATTTCTGCTGCGACATAGACAAGTGCAAGGGGCAGTGCTGCATCGAGGGTGATGCGGGCGCCCCGCTCACTCCGACGGAACGCGACACCATCGAGGCCCTGATGCCCACCTTGCGTCCCGACCTGCTGCCCCGCGCCATCGAACGCATCGACGAGGAGGGGGGCAGCTATATCGACGAGGAGGGTGACCTCGTGACCCAGATTGTCGACGGACGCAACTGCGTCTATACCTGCTATGCCCCCGGAGGGATATGCCAGTGCGCTATCGAGCGTGCATGCTCGGCGGGCAAGACGGGGGGTTTCCGCAAGCCAGAGTCGTGCGCGCTCTATCCCGTGCGCCTCACCACCTACCCGACATTCACCGCCGTCAACTATCACCGCTGGGACATCTGCCGCCCCGCCGAGAAATTAGGGCGCAAGCTGGGGCTGCGCGTCTACCAGTTCCTGAAAGGTCCCCTCACCGCCCGTTTCGGGCAGGCATGGTATGACGAGCTCTGCGAAGCCGCCGACGCCTACCTCGCCGAATACGGCTCCCCCGAAGACTGAAACGCCTTCTAATTCCTAATTCCTCATTTCTCATTCCTAATTGTCTCCTCATTTCTAATTCCTAATTCCTCATTTCTCATTAAAAAAGTGGATCGCAAAGATTTTGAGATAATGGCCCCGGTCGGGTCATACGAATCGCTCCACGCCGCCATCGAGGCCGGAGCGGATGCAATATATTTCGGTGTAGAGGGGCTGAACATGCGCTCGCGCTCGTCGGTCAATTTCACGCTCGACGACCTGCGCCGCATCGCCGGCATCTGCGACGAAGCCGGAGTCAAGAGCTACCTCACCGTCAACACTATCATCTACGACACCGAGCTGCCAAGGATGCGCGAGGTCATCGACGCCGTGGCCGCCACGGGCATCTCAGCCATCATAGCCAGCGACATCGCCGCCATCGAGTATGCCCGCAAGGTCGGCGTCGAGGTACACATCTCCACCCAGCTCAACGTCAGCAACACCGAGGCCGTGCGATACTGGGCCAGGTGGGCCGACGTCATGGTGCTGGCCCGCGAGCTGTCGATGGAGCAGGTACGCGCTATCAGCGATGCCATCGAGGCTGACGACATACGCGGCCCGCGCGGCGAGCGCGTGAGGCTCGAAATGTTCTGCCACGGCGCCCTCTGCATGGCCGTGTCGGGCAAGTGTTACCTCTCGCTCCACGAGATGAACTCGAGCGCCAACCGCGGCGCATGCACCCAGATATGCCGCAGGGCATACACTGTCACAGACCGCGAGACCGGCGACCAGCTCGACATCGAGAACAAATACATCATGTCGCCCAAGGACCTGCGCACCATACATTTCCTCAACAAGATGATAGATGCCGGGGTGCGTGTATTCAAGATAGAGGGACGCGCGCGCGGTCCCGAGTATGTCAAGCTCACCGTCAAGGCCTACTCGGAGGCCATCGACGCCATCTGCAACGGCACATACACCCCCGAGCGCATCGCCGGGTGGGAGACAGAGCTATCCAAGGTGTTCAACCGCGGATTCTGGGACGGCTACTATCTGGGGCAACGGCTTGGCGAATGGTCGTCGAAATACGGTTCGTCGGCCACACGCGTCAAGCGATACATAGCCAAGGGGGTACGCTACTATCCCAAATTGGGTGTGGGCGAGTTCATCCTCGAGGCCGGAGAGCTTCACCCCGGCGACGAGATAGTCATCACGGGCCCCGACACAGGCGCCATCATCATGGAGGCCGGAGAGCTGCGCCTCGAATACGACCCGGTGCCCGTGGTCACCAAGGGACAGCATTTCTCGCTCAAAGTCCCCCGCAAAATCCGCCCCTCCGACCGCATGTACCTGTGGGAGAAAGTCGGGGAATAAACAAAATACATATTGAAACATCAAGCGTGGAGGAAACTGACCATGTAGCCGGTTCCTCCACGCTCTTTATCTGTTCCGGGAAAATGAATCCCGGACATGGCTGGCTATTGGCCGGAACCGGCTGGAACCAGCACTACATCCTTGCTGAAATCCTCATAATTGACCGACGGGAGCATAATGCCTCCGAAATCACCTTCGGAGGATTGTAATGCCACAATACCCGTCGCCACGAGCCAGACAGTGCGGCATATATCAAGCAGCTTCTCACGGTGAGTGTTCAGGTCGAGTCCGGCTTTCAGCTCCATGGACCAGTCCTCCATCAAAAGCCCTATGAGGAAGCCGCTTTTGAACACTTGCGTATTCTTCTGCATCACCATCATGTCTATCTGGAAGCCCACATAATCCGATTCAGTGGAATATCGGAGACGTGACGTGACATTAAGAGACAGCTTGCCTGACTCCACATCCTTAAGTGCCTCCTTATTGAGTTCGTACGGGCCTTTGCTTATATTTACAACTGTGATATTCATATTTTTTCAGGCCATTTCTATAGGTTGGTTACTATTCAGTCTTTTAAGGAAGACTTCAAGCCACACATCATCATCGCACAACTCAGGATCAAACATATTCATCCTTATCATGCGGTCGGTAGGTATAAAGTCCCTCAGATTCTCATTGTCAATAGAAACATTGTCACCATCTATCGTTGCGAAACGACATGGATTACTGTTAAGTATGCTGACAAGTCCTATATCTTCACTCATATAAGATTCAACCTCATGTGGCGAGACGTCCGCCGCCAAGAAGCGGTTACTACTGCCATCAGACAATCTGACAAATATATACAGCTGCCGCTCCACCCTGTCTATAAACAGCATGGAATACGGACGTCCCAAATCCTGGAGCGTCCCCACATACGCTATATTCCTGTCAGTCTTCATCACTCTGATAATCTATTGTAGTATAATTATATTCCTTATCTCTGCAACTCTCAATATTAACACCCTCATAAAGATAAAGGTTTGCATGCCCATGCTCGTCAAACGGAGTGATTATACCTGTGTCGACTGTAATCGAATATCGGCAGATATGAATTCCCCGCTCATGCACAAAAGCCTCAAGATCCTCCTTTGACGCGCCTTTACTCTCAAGTTTCTGATATGTATATAGGAAGCTCTTTCGGGCTGACTCTTCCGAATCATTACACGAGAGCCCCCAATCTCCCATTATCTTCTCACGTTTTTTAGGGGTAAGTGCTCTCACTTCCTCATTGGTGAGTTTCTGTTTTAAAGCCTCTTCCCCAAATTTTCTGCGCGGGCGGGGCGACTGACCATACTCGTCAACCGGGACGAGATCCTGGGTGCGATATACAATAAGGCTCTCACCCGGCCTGATATTGATACAAGCCGGTTCAAGATACTCCATAAACGGCCTCAGAATCTCATCGTCCTTAAGTTTCGGAGTCCCGGATGATTTGCTATTGTCTATATCCACACGGCAAAGATAGCAAAAAAAAATGATAACTATACCGCGAACACGAAATTTCACGACATGCTTCTTCATATTTCATCCACATACCCTACTGTCTGGAGATAAAATATATAACAAAACAAATTGCGCCGGCCCGGGGGTCGGCGCAATTGTTTTTTGGGGATGGGGATTATTACTTGACCACCTTGGTGACGGTGTTGCCCTGACGACGGATGAAGACGCCGTTGTCGGGGTTGGCGACACGGATGCCCTGGAGGTTGAAATACTCAACAGGTGCATTCTCGTCGGCATTGATTTCGAAGAGGGCAGATGCAATACTCTTAACCGTTACGGTCTTAATCTCGCTGTCAAGACCATTCTTGCGGGCAAAATAGCTCAGTTCACCGGCCTTTGTAAGAGTGATAGGCTCGGTATAGAGCGTGTACTCTTTACCATCAACCATGACTGTGGGCTCGGCATCCTGCTCTGCGGGAGTGTCGGGAGTCTCTTCTGCCACTACAGGAGTGAAATTATAGTAGATGTCTGCACCATCGACATGAGAGAAGGCTACAGTTACAGGTGTTCCATCACCCTGACCCTCTATCTCACCTTCACCGTTCAGAGCGTCGCACTCAATCACAGGGGCAGCGGGTGCCTCTATAACTTCGGAAGCAAGTTTATATTCCACGTAGACTACAAATACTACCTGCTCACCAGTATTGCAGAAAGAAACTCTCTCCATATTATTGATGGTGTAGGTATCAATATGGGGAGTGGCACCGTCAGTCACATTGATTGCTGTCTGCTCATTATACTCATAATCTACACCTGCAACCGATTTCCAATATGTGTCACGAGCACCCTCTTTTGCAGCATTCCAGATAGAATATATTGTCATTGATGTGATGACCATTCCTTCCGGGGCAACCAGTTCATTGGCACGACCATTAGAAACCTTTATTGTTTTAAGCTTTCCGGCAGGTGTCGTAATAAATTCCGAGGTCTTCGAACCCGACTGATAGTATTTCTCCTGTCCATCGGAAAGATCCATATTCAGTACGAATCCATTTGCAAAATTCAAAACTGCAGACTGAGAGAAACTACTTTCCCACGAAAGCCATGCAGTTTCAATAGCATTCGGGTCAATTACCTTGAGTGTATAGGACACAGTGGCAGGCATATACTCTTCATTTCCAGCAAATACAGCAGAAATTTCGGTTGTTCCGGCAGACATGAGATTCACAATGCCTTCCTCGCTAATAGTAGCGACTTCCTCATTTGATGAAGCATATGTGACAGTGAGAGCTTTTTCGTTTGAAAGCTCTGGAGCATCAAAAGCTGAACCCAGTGCCACTTTTACCTCGGCAGCACTCCATGACAGCGGAGCGGAATCACGAGTATCCCCTGGAGTTACATCTCCAGTGATTACCACATCGCTAATCATAGCCTCTCGCTCTTTGTTGTCACTTCCATACAGACATATACGTACAACAACAGGAGACATCGACGGCTCTATGCCTTCAATGACAAATGACGTATTGAAAGATCTGTCGGCATCCTTTGTCGCATCTTGGTCCGCTCTTACAGGAGTAAACTCTGCTGCAATTTCCTTCGTTACCTCTCCAGAGATAACCTGAATGGAACAGCGGCTACTCTGACTTTTAGAGCATGCCACATTAAACGATAAATTTGTGGGCGCATATTGCAATGTTGCAGCCGGAGTGATTGTAAAATCGAGATATTCTCCATCCTGATAGCCGGCAGTAGCATTTGATTTATAGCCAGTCATAGGGATGTCGCCAGTGGATGGTTTTGCAGTACGCAGATTTCCACCGGTTAATTCTGAACCGACAGTCAGTTGACCGGATATGTCCGTACTGGATACAGTTGCAATTGGGTCAACCGCCGAAGCTTTTACGCCGAACGCCCACGTTGCAGTGACCGTTTCAGCATAAACCACCCCGGTTGTTGCCAATGCAGCAAGCAGAGTAAAAATTTTTCGCATAGATCTGGGAAAAATTGGGTTAGAAATTAAGGTTAGTTAAAACAGTTTTTAAGGTAAGTGTAGGTAATCTCGTTATATACGGAATTATCTGTGCAAAGATAATTTAAATTTTATAAATATACGGTTGTTTTAATTGTTTTTAACTAAAAACATATAATAACCCACCCACTATCTCAATGAAAAAACCGCGCCGACCCGGGATGTGGGTCGGCGCGGCGGAGGTGGTTATAGGGTTTCGTTTTTACTTTGCTGCCTCGGGCTCGAGGATGACGGTGCGCATGTCGCCGTCCGAGTTGAGAGCCTTCATGTATGCCTTGACATCATCGACAGTGATGGCGTTGAGCACGTCGATATTGCCGTTGAAGGTGTCGACACCGTTGGTGTACCAGCCTGTGATGGCGTTGAGCCAGGGATTGTTCTTCTCTTTCTGCTCGGTGAACGACTTGACCATATACTCCTTGGCGGGGTTGAGCTCCTCGGGGGTCACGTCATTCTCCATAGCCTTGAACTGGCCATAGATGTAGTCGAGAACCTGCTGCTTCATCTCGGGCTTCATGGGGAACTGAGTGCCGAGCTGATAGGGATCCGAGCCGTTGCGCGAGGCGTGGCCCGACGCACCGATCGAGTAGACAGCACCCATGTCCTCGCGTACAGTCTGGAGCAGACGGTTGGTGAGTATCTGTCCGGCTATCGAGGCAAGGAAAGCGTTCTTGGCATCATATGCGCCGGGAGCGGCACCCTTCTCGACGATGGCCACATAGGTCTGCGGGGTAGCCATGGGGATGGCGAAGGTGTCTGTGCCTGTGCCGTTCTTGGAGAACATCGCGGGGTCGTAGGCGGGGAAGGTCTTGACAGCCTTGGCTGCATCGGCGGGGAGCGAGGCGATATATGTCTCGACAAGGGGACGGAAGGTGTCGAGGTCGATATTGCCGACGAAGACAAACGAGAAGTCTGCGGCGTTGGCGGTCATGGCGTGTGCGAGCTCGATGGTCTGCTCACGCGAGGCACCGTTGATGGCGGCAGCCGAGATGACCTGACGGAAGGGGGACTCGAAGAGGGCCTTCGAGACAACCTTGCCGAACTGATATTCGGGGCTCTTCTCCTGGTTGGCGAGCACACCCGAGTATGCCTTCTGCAGTGCCTCGAACTCCTCGGGGGTGAACTGGAGGTCAACGAACGTCATATAGAGGAGCTCCATGAAGGTGGGGAGGTCCTTGGGGGTCGACGAGCCGGACACCTCGCGCGAGTAGCCGTTGATCTCGAGGTCTACATGCACCTGCTTGCCTGCGGTGTACTTGGTGAGGTCGGTGTTCGTATAGGTGCCGAGGCCGTTGGCGCGCAGTGTGAGGGGGAGCGAGATGATGGTGTTGGCATACTCGGCGGGATAGGAAGCGAAGCCACCCTTGGCCACTGCCGAGAAGAGAATCTCGTCGTCCTTGAATTTGGTCTGCTTGACGAGCACCTTGACACCGTTAGAGAGGGTGAGCAGGGTTGCGCCCCACTGCTTGTCCTGGGTCTCGGAGACAATCTTGCCGGCCACGGGAGCCACGGGGATGAGGGGCTCGCTCTTCACCTCGTCGACAAACGGGAGAATCTCCTCGGCGTCGACAGCGGCAAGCGCGGCCTCGAGAGCCTCCTTGGTGGGGAGGGTATAGCCCTCGCCCTCGGGCGACACAACCATGACTACACGGTTGTCGGGTGTCACCGACTGTGCGGCCATCTGGTTGATCATGTCGACGGGGAGCATGGGAGCCACCATCGAGTAGAACTGATAGATGGTCTCGATGCCGGGCATCGGCTCGCCGTCGGTGAAGTTGTCTACATACTCCTGTACGTAAGTGTCGTTCTCGGCGGTGGTGCGGTTGTTGTATTTCTTCTCGAGGGCCGAGAGGAATTCCGAGCGGGCGCGGTCATACTCGCCGGGGGTGAAGCCGCCGCGCTGGGCGCGCAGCATCTCGCGATAAAGTGCCTTGAGGGGCTCTACGATGTCTGTGCCCTTGGCGGCCACATAGCCCTCGTATGCGTCCTTCTCCTTGGTGAGGATATAGTCGCCGAAATCGACACCTGCACCTGCAAAGGGTGAGTCGGGCTTGGAGCTCATCTCGTTGAGGCGGTTGTTGAGCATCGACGAGATCATCTCCTCGACATACTTGGTCATGAGATACATCTGAGTGTTCTTCATCTCCTGGGGCATGGGGTCGGAGATAAACATGATCTGGCCGATGAGTGCCTGCTGCTCGGGGTCCGAGCCGATGCCATAGAGGGTACCCTGATGGTCGGGCACGGGCTCGTAGGTGCGGGCGGGAGCGTCGGCGGGCATCTCGATAGACGAGAACATATCCTTGATCTTGTTCTCCACACGGTCTACGTCGATGTCGCCCACGACAATCACGGCCTGCTGGTCGGGACGGTACCATGCCTCATAGTAGTCGCGCAGGGCCTGGTAGGGGAAATTGTCGACAACCTCCATCGTGCCGATGGGGAGACGGTGGCCATACTTGGTGGTGGGATAGAGGTCGGGGAGAATCTTCTCGAGGATACGCATCTGACCCACGTTGCTGCGGCGCCACTCCTCGTGAATCACGCCACGCTCCTTGTCGATCTCCTCGGGAGCGAGGGTAAGGTCGTTGGCCCAGTCATGCAGGATGAGCAGACAGGAGTCCTGGACGCTCTCGCGTGCGATGGGCACGTTCTTGATGAGGTAGACCGTCTTGTCGACGCCGGTATAGGCGTTGAGGTTGTAGCCGAACTTGACACCTACAGACTCGAGCCAGTCGCGCAGCAGGTTGCCGGGATAGTTGGTGGTGCCGTTGAAGCACATGTGCTCGAGGAAGTGAGCCAGACCGCGCTGGTTGTCCTGCTCGAGGGCCGAGCCGACATTCTGCGCGATATAGAAGTCGGCCTGTCCCTTGGGGTATTCGTTGTGACGGATGTAGTAGGTCAGTCCGTTGGGGAGCTTGCCTATGCGCACGGCCGAGTCGGCGGGCAGGGGCTCCATCATTGGGTTAGCCTGCTGTGCGGCGGCGGGGATGCAGAACATCACCAGAACCACAATCGCAAGCACCGATAAGCTGAAGAATCGCTTCATGTAGAAATATTTGATTAATGAAATTTATATGCGGTTTATGTCGGCCATATAATCCAATAGACGTGAAAAATCGGGAATAGTGACATACCATTCCCGATTTTAACATTTATTCAGACATTATCAGTCTATGAAGGTTCCCACAAGTGTGGACTGATAGTTCTTGACCGCGTTCTGCAGGGGCACGATGACCTCTGAGTTCGTATCCTCAGACGCCGGGAACTCCCATTTGAAATCGCCCTTGTTGAGGCGTCCGGCACCATAGTAGCCCATGACTATGCCGGGCACGTCGGCTGCGGCAGCGGGGGTATAGGTGTGCATCAGCGCGGGGTCCGTGTCAAAGTTGTCATATCCGCGGCCTCCCTGCTTGGCCTTGACTGTGGCGGGCACCTGCTCGTCGCGCGTGGTGGCCTCGTAGACGTCAAACTCGACACTGGCGGTATGGTAGTCGACAGGCTTGCCCGACCCGTCGGTGTAGACGTTGCCGAAGCTCTTGATGATGCCGCCGTCCTCGCCAGAGAATGTACCCTTGGAGTCGGACTTGATGTCGGTGCCCTGCTTGGATGCGAGAGCCGGATTCTTGGTATGGCGGAAATAGTTCCCCTCCATGAATGCGTTAGACTGCATTGCGGCGCCCACGCCATACTTGGCCACGCCGTCATAGTAGTTGTTCCAGACATGCACGGTCATGGTGCGTATGCGGGGATGGCGCGAGTCGCTGTGGTCGAACCAGTTGTGATGATAGTCGATATAGTTGGGGCCGGTCTCGCCCTTCATGCCGCAGAGCGATGCCTTGCCGCTGTCCCACAGACGGTTATAGGCGAAAGTGGTGAACTGCGAGTCACCCTTGATGTCGAGTGTTCCGTCACCCTTGACCTGGTCGGAGGCCGAGCCGGGCTTGCCGTAGAAGAGGTCGAGATGATGAACCCACAGATGCGAGTTGTCGGTGTCGATGGAGATGGCGTCGTCCATGAACCAGAGCACGCCGAAATTGCGCAGCTCGACACCGGTGCAGTTGCGTATGAGCATTCCGAAGCCGTGGATGGCGGCATCCTCGCCGATACCCTCGATGGTGAGGTTGACGGGGCTATAGGCGTTCTTGCCCTTGATCTGCAGGCCCTCTTCCTTCGAGTCAAAGCGGTCCATGTCGGCGGCAGCGATAGTACCGACGAGACGGATGCAGATGGGGCGGGTCTCCTGACCCTTCTGCAGGCCATACACGATGTCCTGGAACCCTGTCTTGGTCTCGTAGGTGGGAGCGCCGTTCTTGACACCGACCTGGATGTCGCAGGTCACGGTCTTGGCGTTCCTGGCTGTGATATAGATGACCTTGGCGTCTTTCTTGAGGCGTCCGTCCATGTCGTATGCGCCCACGCCCTGCGGATAGTCCTTGAAGGCGAATCCGGAGCGGTCGTATGCGCGCACAGGCATCTTGTCGGCCATGCCCTCGGCATTGGATATGGCGCCGTTGCCGTCAGTGGCCACCACCTTGAGCGAATATGTCCCGGCAGGGAGTCCGGGCACGTCGACACGGGCATAGGTGTCATAGAGGCGCACAAGCTCCTTGTCGACCTTGGTATAGTCGGCATAGTCGCCACCTTTTATATATACGTCATAGCCTGTGGCATTGCCGATGAGCTGCCATTCGGCATATACGCTCTCGAGCCATCCGCGGGCCTCGGTGATATGGATACCGGCATCTGTAATCTCGGCGTCGGCATCGTTGGGACGTGCCTTGGCAAAGCTGATGGCCGAGACATTGGCCACATAGCTGTCGGTCCAGTCGCCCTGGAGTGGTGTCACGGCCAGGGTCCCGGTTGTCTTGTCGAAATTGACGCCGCCGAGTGTGGCGGTATCATAATATTTGACGTCGTTGCCAACGGTGAGGGCCATCTGTGCGGCATCAGGATTCATCCTGACCGAATGGTCGCTCACAGGCACGGGAGGATTGGGAGTGTCGCCCCCTCCGCCACCCTCGCCGTCGACGGTGATGGAGTAGACATAGAATCCGCCTGTGGGCTGGAGGGTGACATCGCCGTCGGCAATGACGGTGCCCACGTTGTCAAGACGGTCTGTCGAGTTTGTGAAGCCCGACACGGGAGTCAGGTTGGTGTACTCGAGCATACGCTCTGTCGAGCTGCTTGACGACTGGGCCGAGACCGTCACCTTGTCGCCTGCCTTGAGCCCTGTGATGGTGACCGAGGCGGCCTTGTTGTTGAGCGTGACGGAGTGTTTCTTGTCGTCGACACGTATCTGGTCGGCCTTGGTGGCTGTGTAGCGCAGTCCGGCAGTGAGCTGGAGCTCGGCTCCGTTGGCCATGAGGGGCGAGGCCGTGAACGATGTCCTGTTCTTCCAGCGGTTGTTGGCCGAGTCATATTCCCAGGCCTCGGTGTCGGCGTTGAGAGCGGCCCTGTCGGCGTCAGAGAGGGTCGAGAAATCCCATGTCACGGCCTGTGCGCCCGTTGCGGCAAAGGCCATGAGGAGTGCGGCAGCAGCGCCGCGCAGTGATATTGTAGAGACAGCCATATTATTTCACAAGTATTTTCTGACCTCCGGCCACATAGACGCCGGGAGCGAGTGACGAGTCGAGAGACTCGGCCACACGCTGGCCTTTCAGGTTATACACTCCGGGTGTCTTGGCCGACACGGCAATCACCTCACCGATGGCCGATGCCCCGCTATGGTCGAGGGCAATCGTGACTAGCGAGATGTCGGCATCGAGGGTCGAGTCGTCAGCAAAATGCAGGGTCACAGTCTCGGGATCGGGGAAGGTCATGCTGACCAGCTCCCGGGTCTCGGTCACGCCGTCGACCACAGTGGTCAGCGCACTGTCTGCCATGGCGCACAACGCACCCGAGGCAAGCATGGCCACAAAGGCGGCAAATCTTGTTTTCATCAAAGGTATTATGGTATTATACAGTTTGGTATCTGATTCAAAGTATGTATCCCGCGGGCCGGACCTCACAGGCGCGGCCCACGGGGATGTCCGCAGGGTTGCGGTGGTGTCACTTGCGCTCCTTGAGCAGGTCGCGTATCTCGGTGAGAAGCTGTTCCTCCTTGGTGGGCTCGGCAGGTGCGGGTGCGGCCTCCTCGGCGGGTTTCTCACGCTTGAGCCTGTTGATTGCCTTGACAGCCACAAAGATACAGAATGCCACTATGAGGAAATCGACAATGGTCTGTACCCATGTGCCCCAGTTGAGGCTCACCTCAGGCTGCAGCACAGCCTGAGTCTGGCCGTCGATGACAGCCTGCTGTATCACGAACTTGTAGTCTGTGAAATTCATGCCACCTGTGGCGACCCCGACGAGGGGCATTATGATGTCATCGACCAGCGATGACACAATCTTGCCGAAAGCGGCGCCTATCACAACACCGACAGCCATGTCGATGACGTTGCCACGCATGGCGAACTCCTTGAATTCCTTGATAAAAGACATATCCTAAGTGCTTGGAAAGTGTGAGGATTGAGAATGAAAAATTTGGGTCAAAGTTAGCGATTATTTTTTACAATAACCAGTATTAAACATAATTTAATAAAACAATGCTCAAAAAGCCCTAAATGTTCTATGAAATGGCCAACTTTTTATATGTAAAAGGCATTTGTATATAAAAAATAATTCGTAATTTTGTGGCGGTCAAAGCCCCGCCCGGTCTTCGGGCCGGGCGGAGCGGACACCGCAAGACCGCCACGTCTCAACAACATAGCGATCTCCGATAGGAAAATTTCGACAAAAGAACACTGAAAGATAAAACCAAACTTTCTTTTTTAACAACTATGACAAAAATAGGTATCAATGGATTTGGCCGCATCGGCCGGTTCGTTTTCCGCGCCTCCACCAAGCGCGATGACATCGAGGTAGTTGCCATCAACGACCTCCTTCCCGTCGACTACATGGCCTACATGCTCAAGTATGACACAATGCACGGTCATTTCGACGGCACCGTTGACTACGATCTCGAGAAGAGCCTTCTCATCGTCAACGGCAAGGCCATCCGCGTGACCGCCTGCAAGAATCCCGCCGAGATTGGCTGGGGTGCTGTTGGTGCCGAGTATGTGGTTGAGTCCACCGGTCTCTTCCTCACCAAGGAGAAAGCACAGGCCCACATCGAGGCCGGCGCAAAATATGTGGTTATGTCGGCTCCCTCGAAGGACGACACCCCCATGTTCGTATGCGGCGTAAACGACGACACCTATGCCGGCCAGCAGTTCGTATCGAACGCTTCCTGCACCACCAACTGTCTCGCCCCCATCGCCAAGGTGCTCAATGACAAGTTCGGCATCCTCGACGGCCTCATGACCACCGTTCACTCGACCACCGCAACACAGAAGACCGTAGACGGTCCCTCGATGAAGGACTGGCGCGGCGGCCGTGCTGCCTCGGGCAACATCATCCCCTCGTCGACCGGCGCTGCAAAGGCTGTAGGCAAGGTTATCCCCGAACTCAACGGCAAGCTCACCGGCATGTCGATGCGTGTCCCCACCCTCGACGTATCTGTAGTTGACCTCACCGTCAACCTCGCCAAGCCCGCTACCTACGACGAGATCTGCGAGGCCATGAAGGCTGCATCCGAGGGCGAGCTCAAGGGCATCCTCGGCTACACTGAGGACGACGTCGTATCGAGCGACTTCCTCGGCGACACCCGCACATCAATCTTCGACAAGAAGGCCGGTATCCAGCTGACTCCTACCTTCGTGAAGGTTGTATCGTGGTATGACAACGAGATCGGCTACTCGAACAAGGTGCTCGACCTCATCGCCCGCATGAAGAAATTCAACGGCTAATCCACCCAGCCAAGACAAAATGTCAGCGGCCGCCCCGACGAGACGGCCGCTGATTTTTTATTAGCGGATTTCTATTTGAACTAGTTGGACTAGTTCAAATAGAAAAACTATAAAGGACTATCAGTTATCCCTCTCCAGCAACTGCGACGATACGGTGTCGGCAGTGTGGATCAGGGGTACCAGAGGGGCCTGTGCTACAGCGGTGCGGTAGCTGCGGTCCTGCTCGATCTGCGTGTTGTCCACTGCCCAGGGGCCCATGTGCCAGCGGATGGCGAGTATCTCGTCGTCCTCGAGGTCCAGACCGCTGCGCAGCAGCATCACCACAGATTTCTCGCCATGCCCCATCGGGAGGTTCGAATAGTTCACCTCATACTCCTGCACATCTTCCCACATGCCTATCTCGTTCTTGCGCTTGCGCGTCACGATGCGATAGATGTTGGCCTTGCAGGTGTCGTGGAGCAGAGATGCTATTATCACCGAATCCATCGGCAGTTTGGCCTCGAGGTCTGGACGAGCCTTGATGAGCCCTTCGCGCAGCATCACGGCAGCGTCATAGACACTGAGCGAGTGAGCCAGCAGTCCGCCCGGAAAGTTGTAATGATTCTTCACAGACGCCGGGGCATCAAAGAATCCCCATGCCTCGAGGTCTTCGATGACATATTCGATATTCTCGCGGCCCGTCGAGCGCAACAGCTCGCAGAACCGCGCACGCTTATCTTCGTGTTCAGACATAGTGTATGTGGGATATGTGGCTTATGTTATTTATGTGATTTATGTGGCTAATGGGGCTAATGTGATTAATGTTATTTATATATCTCATAACCCCATAACCTTTAACCGTTAACCTTTACCCCCCAATCTATCTCTCATACACCACCTTGCATCCGGGGAGGCCGGCGCGTATCAGCGAGTCGGCTTCGGCCACAGACACCGAGCCGACGGTGCCGGGGAGGGCAACAATCTCGGTGACAGCCACATCGGCGTCAAGATGATTCAATATCTCGCCGGGTGACGGGGCGTGGGGCATTGCCATGTATTCGGCATAGGTCCATGTGGTGAACCGCGTGGTCATATTGACGCCGCGATGGTCAAGGTACCATCCGTCGGCAAGCCGCTCGGGCATGCCACCGCGCAGGTCAGTCGGAGCGGGGAATCCCACAACATGGCCGTCGGCGATGCTGACAGGCACAAGCGAGTCTGACGGTGCCGACGTGCGGTAGATTTGCTGACGCGGCAACATGGCTATCGAGGGATTGCTGTCATGGACAGATATCGGCTCGGCGGGGATGACACTGTTGTCGGTCGAGGGCACCGAGGCCGACGGACGGCAACCGCCCGCCGCAGCCGCCACGAGGGCGGCCGCAGCTGCGATGGTTACGGGACGGGCCATTATCTCACAAGTATTTTCTCGGCCTTGTCACCCTGGCGGCGTATCACGACTGTGCCGGGTGCGGGATTCTCGACAGGCTGGCCCTGCAGGTTGTAGTAGAGTACAGGAACCTCTGCGTCACTTGCGATGACAGAACCGATGCCGCTGTTTGCACCAAGTACAAAGCTCTTGCTGACGCTGGTGAGGCGGGTAGTGCCGTTATAGAGATATACGTCGTATGTGTTGCCGGGGATGCCGTTGAGCATCTCGCCATGGAGTGTCACATCCTTGCGCTCGCCACCTGTCATGAAGATGTTGCTTGAGCTGAACGAGGAGAGGGGATTGGATGCATCGCCATGCTCGAATATCTTGGCGGTGATTGCTCCGGCATAATAGCCTGAGAAGCAGAACACGTTGGCCTTGATATTGATGTCGTCCATCGGTACTGACTCGCTGTTGTCAATGCTCCAGTCGCCCGAGTTGACGCGGATGACGGTGGTGCCTGACAGTCTCTCAACCTCGATGTTGACGGGACCTGCTATCACCTCATATCCATCGGTCGAGAGTGTGCAGAACTGCAGCTTGTATGAACCGGCAGTGACGGTAGCCGCAGTTCCATTGCTGTTAACCCATGATCCGGCATACTCAATCACACCGTCGCCCGGAGTCAGGATGGCGTTAAGACGCTCGCCGAGGGCCACGACATTACCCGAGGCATCTATAAGTTGCGGGATGACGGGGAAGAGCACATCGGTCTCTGAGGTAAAGGTATAGGGGATATTGACGGCAAAGAGCTTGTTGGTATAGAACGGCGAGAGGAACTCCATCTGACCGTATGTGATGTTACCCACAGGAACATTCTGGGCGGTGAGTTTGCCACCTTCCTTCACAATATCCAGATAGCCCTTGTTCATCGCATAGAGCTTGATGGGAGTAGAAACTCCGTTCATTGTGAACACAGGATAGCCGTAGAAATGACCATCGGGAATAAGGCCGGTGGAAATCTTGATGTTTGTGTATCCGCTGCCGGGGGCCATAGTGAAGTTAGACGTCGAATTGACTGTCATGAACTTCTCGCCGGTCTCGGCATAGCGCAGCTCAAGACCGATACGTCCTGTAACAGAATATGAGCTGAAGCTGATGAAGGAGGAGGTGAGTGTCAGTGTATTGCCGACCACCGAGCACGAGAGCAGGGTGCTGCAGACAATCGAGGGGGGAGCGAGCTGCGAGCCCTCCTGAGGCTTCTGGATTCCGGCGATGATAGCCTGGTCGGTGTTGAAACCGTCAGAGTTGCCGCCGATGCCCTGAGAGCCGGGGACAAGAGCGTTGAGACGGAAATAACCGTTGCTCATACCTCCCCACCCCCAGTTGAAATGGAAGAGGCCGTCCATATAGCCGTCGCAGACAAAGGCGTGACCGCCCGACTCGCCACGGCCGCTGTAATATACCGGGCCGACATTCTTGATCTGGTCATAGACCATATCCTCCCACTGCTGCGAGGTGTAGACCAGACGGTTCTCGTAGTGTACTCCCTGGTCAAAGCCGAAATACTCGCGCAGAGCCATGGGGACGTCGTATGAGAATGCGCCCGACGATTCGGCCTTATATCCCATATCGACACTCACCCCACAGCCATACAGCAGTGTGGCCACAGCCTTGCGTTGTTCTGCTGTGCCTGCGCCACCAGCATAGCTGTCGAGCATCTTGTCCCACTCGAAAGTGGTATTGGCGAAATCGAACGACAGATTCTGGCCGTTCCAGCGGTAGCGGTGCGAGCCGATACCCTTCTCGGGATACTTGTGATAGTTGATGACCTGTGCCATGGCCGTGGCGACACAGCCGGCAGGGCAGCGTGTAGACCCGAGTGTGGGGCAAAGGTCATTATAGGGCGAATCCTGGTTCCACCTTGTGGTTACCAGCGGGGCGATATTGTCGCGTCCGGCAGCGGCGGCATCGGTGTAGGTGTCGGCATCGGCGGCTACCGCAGCCGAAATCTCGCCCTGATACTGCGAGAGCCACCATTTGAAATTTTCGGGAAGATTGTCAAAATCGACAGCCTCGTCAGAGTAACCGAGCAGCGGCGCGGCAACATCGTCGGCCGACACAATCACGAAACCCTGGTTCTCGCCACGCGAGATGACATAGAGGGCCGGAGCCTCGGAGGCTGTTAGGTTGAGTGTGAGTTTGGGCAGCACACGTGCAGGGGCACGCATGGCGCCGACAGCTGCGGGAGCGTCGGGCGAGGCGAGGGCACGGCCCAGAGCCTCGGCAGGCGACAGAGAACGGGCCTGGGCACCTGATGCGGCGAGGGCCACTGTCGCAAGTGTGATGATGGTTTTCTTCATTTTTCTTATATGGATAACTATTTCTTTATTGTTTTCAGTCAATGGGCTTTATCGAGATGGCATAGCCGCCACCGGCGAGAGCATGGTTCTTGAGTGTAGTCTTGGAGTTGACCTTCTTCTTTGTGATGACATACCTCTGCTGACCATCGACGGTATTGGCGTCGGGAGCCTCGGCATATATCGTGGCCTCGTACTTGCGGCCCGGGTCGAGGAAGCCGAGCTTGATGACGCTCTCGCGGTCGGCGGTGCCGGCGGTCGAGCCGACATACCATTCGTCAGAGTTCTTGTCCTTGCGGGCAATGGTCACATATTCCATGGGCTCAGCCTCGAGATAGACCGAACGCTCCCACTCGACAGGCACATCCTTGATGAACTGGAAGGCGTCGAGATGCTTCTCATAGTGCTCGGGCAGGTCGGCAGCCATCTGCAACGGCGAGTACATGGTCACATACAGTGCAAGCTGACCGGGTATGGTCGAGGCAATCTTTGAGTTGTTGGATGGTGTGAAGGTCGAGAGGTCAAACTCGAAGATACCGGGGGTATAGTCCATCGGGCCACCCTGCAGACGGGTGAACGGGAGGATTGACGTATGGCTCTTGTCGTTGCCACCCATGGCCTGATACTCGGTGCCGCGGGCACTCTCGTTGCCGATGAGGTTGGGATATGTACGGGCCAGACCTGTGGGGCGGGTAGCCTCGTGGGCATTGACCATGATCTTGTGCTCGGCAGCCTTGCGCACGGCATAGTTGTAGTGGTTGTTGAGCCACTGCGAGTAGTGATACTCGCCGCGCGGAATCATGTTGCCGACATAGCCGCTCTTGACGGCATTATAGCCGTTCTCTTCCATCAGCCTGTATGCATCCTCGAGATGGCGCTCGTAGTTGCGCACCGAACCCGAGGTCTCATGGTGCATCATCAGCTTCACGCCCTTCGAATGGGCATACTCGTTGAGGGCCTTGAGGTCGAAATCGGGATATGGTGTCACGAAATCGAACACATAGTCCTTGGACTGGCCGAACCAGTCTTCCCAACCTTCGTTCCAGCCCTCGACGAGCACCTGGTCGAAACCATGCTCGGCGGCAAAGTCGATATAGCGCTTCACCTTCTCGTTGTTGGCGCTGTGGCGTCCATTGGGCTTGGTCTTCGAGTAGTCGGTCTCGCCGAGCTTCACCGAATACACATCGTCTGTATAGTTCCAGCTTCCGGCGCCTGTGATCATCTCCCACCACACGCCGATATACTTGACGGGCTTGATCCACGACGTGTCCTCTATCTTGGAGGGCTCGTTGAGGTTGTATGCCATGCGCGAGGCCAGGATGTCGCGTGCGTCGTCGGTGACGAGCACATAGCGCCACGGTGTTGCGACAGGGGTCTGCATATAGCCCTTGCGGCCCTGGCTGTCGGGGGTAAGCCATGATGTGAACACCATGGTGGTGTCATTTAGGTTGAGGTGCATGGTCGGATAGTCGATTGTACCGGCCTCGTGGATGTTCATATACACGCCGTCGTCGCTCTTGAGCTGCAGCGATGTCTGCACGCCCGTGGGCGAGAAGGGGGTCGTCGACGCATTGTCGGGGTTTATCTTCGAGGGGAAAAGTCCGCGTATCTCGCTGAGGCGCGACTTGGTATAGTTATACTCCTGGGTGTCATAGTCGCCGGGGATCCAGTATGCCCACAGGTCGCCGGGCATGGCGAACTCGCTCTTCTCCTCCCCTATCACGAAATAGTTGAGGTTTGGCTGTGCGGGAAAGTCATAGCGGAAAGCGAATCCGTCGTCAAACACACGGAACTCGATGTTCATCTTACGGTCAAACCGTGTCTGGTCAAGCTGCACGGTCATTGAGTTGTAGCGGTTGAGAATCTCTGCCTCCTCACCCCACACGGGGGTCCAGGTCTCCGACAGGGAGTCGCGCACGGTCTTGACGACGGCAAAACCGTCGCGCAGCGACAGGGCGTCGGCTGCGGCCTTCTTGGCTTGATGCTCGAAGCTGTTACGGCCGCTCTCGCTCACAAGGTCGAACCCGAGATGCGAGGGAGCAATGACCTGCTTCCCCTTGAAATCGACATAGTAGGTGGGCACACCGCCGTCCGTAAGCTCGAACGTCAGACGGATGTCGCCGTCAGGCGAGGCAACGGACTCAGAAGCCCCCGCTACCGCACCGATGGATAGAAATGCTGTGGTAAGTAAAATCTCCTTGAACATGATATATAGATATTGCAAGATGCAAAGTTAATAATAATTTTCGTTTGATTGACAAAAAGTTAAACAAAATAGCATCTTTCTACCACAAAAATCGGCTTTATTAGCAAAAGATTGACAAATTGGACTGGTCGGACTTGTCAGACCAGTCCGACTTGTCAGACAAAAAAATCGCCCCGCAGGCCCGAAGGCCTGCGGGGCGTAAGTCTGGATGCTATGGAAATCAGTCAATCTCCTCGTCAGCCTCATAGCCGCCCATCTCGCGGATGGCGTTCTTGAGCATGACATACTGCTTGAAGAGGTGGTTGACGGGTACCTCGCCCTTGGTGTAGTCGTGCATCGGGCTCTTGAGGAAGAAGCTCAGGAAGCGCTGGATGCCATGACGGCCTGCACGGGCTGCGAGGTCGCTCAGCAGCACGAGGTCAAGGCAGAGGGGTGCGGCAAGGATAGAGTCGCGGCAGAGGAAATTGATCTTGATCTGCATGGGATATTCCATCCAGCCGAAGATGTCGATGTTGTCCCAGCCTTCCTTGCTGTCGTTGCGGGGAGGATAGTAGTTGATACGTACCTTGTGGTAGTAGCCCTGATGGCCACCCTCCTCTGCACCGCCGCAGTTGGCGCCATAGAGGTCGGGCTGCTCCTCGGGAACGAGGATAGACTCGAGGGTCGAGAGCTTGGAAACCTCCTTGGTGCGGAAGTTAGCGGGCTCGTCAAGCACAAGGCCGTCGCGGTTGCCGAGGATGTTGGTCGAGAACCAGCCGTTGAGGCCAAGGCAGCGTGTACCGATGATGGGAGCGAAACCGCTCTTCACCAGAGTCTGGCCTGTCTTGAAATCCTTGCCTGCGATGGGCATGCCGGTCTTCTCGCTGAGCTCCCACATAGCGGGGATGTCGACGGTGGTGTTGGGGGCACCCATGATGAAGGGGGCACCCTCGGTGAGGGCTGCGTATGCATAGCACATCGAGGGGGCTACATGCTCCTTGTCGTCGGCCTTCATGGCAGCCTCGAGAGCCTCGAGTGTGCCGTGGGTCTTCTCGTCGACGGGAACATAGACCTCGGTAGATGCTGCCCAGAGCACTACGACACGGTCAACGCCGGTCTCCTTCTTGAAATTGCGGATGTCCTCGCGGAGCTGCTCTACCATCTCCCAGCGGGTCTTGCCGACCATAACGTTGTCGCCGTTGAGACGCTTTGCATAGTTGTGGTCGAAGGCAGCCTTCATGGGGACAATCTTCTCGAGCTCATCCTTGACGGGCTCGATGTCCTTGTCCTGGAGCACCTCGGCATACTTGGCGCTCTGGTATGCGTTTGCGGGATATACGTCCCATGCGCCGAACACGATGTCGTCGAGCTTGGCCATGGGCACGATGTCTTCATATTTCAGATATTTCTTGTCAGCGCCTTTGCCCACGCGGATCTTGTCATACTGGGTCATGGAGCCGACGGGCTTTGCGAGGTCCTTGCGAGCCATCAGGACGCCGGTCATGAATGTCGAGGTGACGGCGCCGAGACCTACTACGAGTACGCCAAGCTTGCCGTTGGCGGGTTTTACGGTAGTGTTACTCATGATTTTAGTTACTGAGACTTGATGTGTTGAATGAATTATTTCGAGTTTGGAGGTGCCTCTGCACACAGTGTGGCAAAGGCGGTCTTAATGTCCAAAAGACGCACAGACGGAGGCCCATCGTCTATTGAGCCACCAAAAGTAGTGCTAATTTTTGAAATGTAAAATTATTTTTATTTAAAAATTAGCCCGAATTTGTGAATTATTGTTTAGAATAGGTATTAATAGTTAAAATTCGCTAATTTAGCCAATTTTACACCCATTTATGTTAAATAATGTAATTATAGGTTTACCCGTTTCTCCTCATCTTTCTCGACTTTTATGAGGTCGAGACGCGTCGACGAGCGTTCGAGTATCGTGAACCTCAACCCGTCAATCTCCACGGTCTCGCCCGAAGGCGGGAGGGTACCTGTAGAGTGCATGATATATCCGGCGAGGGTCTGATACTCGTCATCCTCCGGGATGTCGAGGCGGAACTCATCGCGCAGCGTGCGCACCTCAATCCTGCCCGAGAACTTGTAGACTCCGGGCGAGACCTCCGTGGCGGTGAGGGCGTTCTTGTCGTGCTCGTCCTGGATGTCACCGAAAATCTCCTCGACCAGATCCTCGAGGGTAACGAGTCCGGCAGTGCCGCCAAACTCGTCGACCACCACAGCCATCGAGCGTTTCTCGGTGAGCAGGCGGCGCATCATCGTATTGGCCAGGAGGGTCTCGGGGGCATAGAGCACCTCCTTGATGTGCTTCTTCCAATCGGACGCCGGGTCGAACAGCTCGGAGACATGGACATATCCTATCACATTGTCTATATCTCCGCTATAGACCAATATCTTGCTGCGGCCCGACGAGGTGAAGAGGTCCGAGAGCTGCTGACGGGTGGTCTCGTCGATGTCGACAGCCACAAGCTCGTTGCGGGGAGCCATGCAGTCGCGCAACTGGGTCGACGAGAAATCGAGTGCGTTGTGGAATATCTTCACCTCATTCTCGACTTGCACCTCCTCGGGATTCTCGAGGTCGTCAATCTTGGTCTCGAGATAGTCATTGAGCTCGTTGATGGAGAGTACCCCGAGCCGGGTATCCTCGGCCTTGATGCCCGCCAGCTTCATCAGCATCTTGGAGAGCCACGAACTGAACGCGGCTACAGGATACAATATTATATAGAAGATGTAGACAGGGATAGCGAACACCTTGAGCGACGTGTTGGGGTTGATGCGGAATATGGACTTGGGGATAAACTCGCCCGTGAAGAGGATGACGAGGGTGGAGATGAGGGTCTGCAACAGCAGTATGACAGCCTGGTTTGAGGATATATGCGCGGCAATCCACGGCTCGAGCATAGCGGCGGCACCCATGCCGTAGATGACAAGCATGATGTTGTTACCGACAAGTATGGTGGAGATGAAGAACTCCTGATGCGAGTAGTAGAGGCCGATTATACGGTTGATGAGTCCGCCGCGCGACGAGTCGAGCCCGATGCGCACGCGGTCGGCTGTGATGAAGGCAATCTCGACACCCGAGAAGAGAGCCGAGAATATAAGTGATATGACTGTAAGGAGAATCCAGAAGGTAGACATGTCCGTTGTGTGATTATTCTTCTTGCTGCGGCTGCTCCTCTGCGGCCACAGTGTCGGCATCGGCCGGGCGTACCCGCTGTCCTCCGCCGGGCCTGAAGGCTCCGGCAGGGAATATGCCGGATACCCGGCGTATGGTGTATCGCGACAGCCGTTCGTCAGAATCGAATCCGTACCCTTCGAGCACCCTGTCCTGGCGCTCGATATGTATGAACGAGTCCGAGTAGAGCTTGTGCATGCGCTGGTCCCAGAAAAGCTGCTCGGTCAGGAACTTCTCGCCTGCCATGTTCGATATGCTCACGCCGCCGTCAAGGCGCCAGAGCTGCTTGTTCTTGAAATATCTGGCCGAATCGGCCCTGACTGTCGCATCCTGCTGGAAGAGGTCGTTGTATTTCTCAAGCTCCAGCCCGTCGGGAAACCTCCAGTATGGGTCGTCCACATCGTCAAAGACATACCATATCGGGGTTGTGATACGGTACCTGACCACACCTGAATCTGATATGAGTGTCTCGACATCGCGTGTGGTCATGGTCGGAGTTGTACCGGCGTCGATGGCGGCAGTCCCTACCGGCTTGTCGTCGTTGCATCCGCTCACCACAAGCGACACCACGGAGACAGTGGCGGCTACGGCTATGGGCAGCAAACGCAGATGGCTCATCAGCGCAGCTTGCTTTGGAGGAACCACACCTGGTTGAAATTGACGCCAAGCGTGATGTTGAAATACTGCTCCTTGAGCATCGCCACAGGGGTAGCCTGACGGTTGCGGTACTCAAAACCGAGATTGACCAGTGTCTTCGACGACACGGCGGGGAATCCGAAACCGACCGACACGCCATAGTCGCGCACATGATTGTCGCCGACCATTATGTAGTCGCGGTTATAGAACACGCCGGCACGATATGTGACGCGCTTGAAATAGCCTCCGCGCAGGTCGGGCATATAGCTCAGACCGAGGGCAACCTTCCAACGGTTGTCGAGACGTGTGGCCGAGAAATTCTCAAGCTGGGTGTACTTGGCGTCTTTCCAGGGCTGATATGTGAAATCGACCTCGGCGTGCAGACGGTTGTTCCAGTCGTATGCCACACCGATGCCATAAGAGGATGCGAGCGAGAAACGGCTGTGCAGCCTTATGATGCCCGGAGCGATGGTGTCTGGAGCGGCGGTGGAGTTCTGCAGATACTTGAGCACATACGTCTTGCCGAGCAGGTCCTTGCCCGGCTCGTAGGTAACACCTACCGTCACCGAGTTGCGGCGCGATATATTATATGTGTACTGGGCTCCGAAGCGGAAATGGAAATCCTGCACCTCCATCCTCTGCTCGAATACCGCGGCATCTCCCTGCGACAGGTAGGCATATACATCGTTGGTGATGTTGCCGAACAGATACGAGGCGTTGAATCCGATAGAGAAACCCTTGAAAGGCATCCAGCCCGCACCGAGATAGAGCTGGTTGATGCCACCGACACCCTGATGTGCGGAAGCACCGTTCTCGATAGGCGAGCCGAACGCATATCCTACCGACGAGTATGGCAGAAGACCGGCGCTGACCCCGACAGTCTTGCTCAGAGGAGCCTGGAGGGTCACATAGTCTATGCCACCGCCCCAGTCGTGATGCGACCCGGCGTCATCCTTACGCCAGAACATAGACACGTCGGTGCCTATGTCAAAGAGGAAAGTCAGCGAGTCCATCCCCGCGTATGCCGCCGGATTCATTGCATTGATCTGACGGCCCGAGCGCATGGCATAGCCGGTGCCGCCCATCTGGCGCTGTGCGGAGGTGGCGTTGTCGCCGAGCAGACCGTAGCCATATTTCGAGTAGGGGCTCGAGGTGACCTGTGCCTCTGCCGGGATGGCGAGGGCGAGGAGAGCGAGAAGCCCCGCGAGGAGGCCGGACTTGATTATGTGTCTATGGTTCATTGTAGATGAGTATTCTGTTTAGTCCCTTGCTGACGAGGTGTTCGTCGACATGGGTTGGGAAATCGCATACCGTGGCCAGATGACGTCCGCATCCGCCGCCAAGCACTATCACGGTGTCCTCCGGAAGCCTTGAGCGGTAGAAGGCTATCGAGGCCCTCACGGCATCGACCGCGCCACGGGCTATGGCTCCGCGGGTATCGCGTCCGAAAAGCTGGCTGCCGAGGGCGGCCATCGGGGTCGGGAAAGGCACCAGGGGCAGACGAGCCGTGAACTCGTGCAGGGCGCGCAGGTTCATGGATATGCCCGGGGCGATATTGCCTCCGCAATACACCCCCGCGGGACTCACGAGGTCGTATGTCACGGCTGTCCCGGCATCGACCACAAGTATCGGATGCCCCTTGTGGTCGACCCAAGCCCCGACTGCTGCGGCCACGCGGTCGGCCCCGAGGGTCTGCGGCGTGGCATAGTCGACTATCAGGGGGATAGGGGTCTCCGGGCCGAGGCGCAGGGTGTGCTGACAGATATGGCGCAGATGACATACGACGCTGACATCCTCGCGCGCCACCGAGCAGTAGATGGCACCGGCCAGAGGGCCGCGCCCCTCGACAAATTCGCTGATACGTACTGGTTTAAGGGCCGGCTCCATGCGGAAGTCGACCAACCGGGTGTCATCCCAGAGCGCCATCTTGGCCTCCGAGTTGCCCTGGTCAATGGTGAGATAGAGGGCCACTGTGCGACAGTATGGATGGGTTTTGACCCACAAAAGTACTAATTAACTCTTAAAATTCAGAAAAATTCAGGATTTTTCACTTCTCAGAGTCATTTTTCACTGTTTTTTGCCTCGGTATCATCAATGATGTATAGAGCGTGAGGACACCTCCGGCCATCGTGAATGCCAGCCAGTCGTTGCCGCGCCCGACAGGGAAGAGAGTGAACACGGCTCCGGCCACGAATATCAGTGCCGTCCATACCTCCATCCTCAGCAGCCTCCTGAGCCTGAGGGGTGCCGACGCGGGCACTGGGGCCATCAGCCTTGCCACGAGCAGCACGGCCGCACCGGCCGCATAGAGATAGCCGAACCATGCGTGCGCCATGCGCAGCAGCGGCAGAGCGGCCGCAACCATTATGGCCAGCAGGCCGAGGGTCGAGAGTATGAGGGAGAGGGATGTGCGTGATGATGTTGTCATGCGTGATATGTCGTTTATTCAAAAATATATACATCCTCGTCGGGATGCTGCATGTGATACTGCTCGCGCACGATACGTTCCATGGTCTCCTTGTCGGTATTGAGCGAGCGGTTGAGCGAGCGATAATATTCGAGGGTGTCCGTGGCTTCGGCTATGCGGGTCTGGAGCTCGTCTATGCGCTGTTCCTGACCTACGGTGCGCAGCAGCGAGTTCTCGTTGAAGAACAGCACCAGCGCCCCCACCACAACCGCGGCAAGGAGAGTGAGCGACAGATATCGCCGGCACCAGTTGAAGAAGTCTTTCATTATAGTTTAAAGATTATAGATTAAAGTTTAAAGAGGTTGGTTTAAAGTTTAAAGAGGAAAAGTCCAATCTGACATCATCGAACTCTCTTTAAACTTTAAACTTTAATCTTTAAACTTTATCGCAAAGTTACATCTTTTTCACCTCATCGGCAAATCAATTTGGGGGCACAAAATTTGCCGAAAAGGAGATTTTGGGCTATTTTTGCATTTCAGTATGCGAAAGACAATATTCCTCATAGGCTACATGGGGTGTGGCAAGACCACCCTGGGACGTGCGCTGGCCGCGCGCACAGGGGTGCGTTTCATAGACCTCGACGACTATATCGAGGAGCGCGCGGGCATGACCATCAGCGGGATATTCGCCACAAGAGGCGAAAGTGCATTCCGCGCCATGGAGCGCGAGGCGCTCGAGACACTCGCCACCGACGGCAGCGACCGCGACACCGTGGTAGCCTGCGGGGGTGGCACACCATGTTTCGGCGACAACATGCAGCTGATGGACTCGCTCGGGACAACCGTACACCTTGTCACCTCCGAGGAGAGGCTTTTCAGCCGTCTCGCCGTCGCCCGTAGCCACCGGCCCCTCATAGCCCGGCTCACAGACCCCGAGCTTCGCGACTTTATCGGGCGCCAGCTCGGAGAGCGCAACAGGCACTACTCCAGAGCCTCAGCGACATTCGACTCCACCATGCTCGAAGATGCCTCGCAGATAGAGCAGACAGTGACAAAGTTTATTGACAGATTCTTAAAATAGATACCTCATGTCCAATCCCACACCTCTCGAACAGCCCTGCGAGACCGCTGTCGGCCGACGGCAGCTAACCATCGGACTGCCAAAATGCGACGACCCCGCCGAGCGGCGCTTCCCCCTCACCCCCGAGGGGGCGGCCCAGCTGATAGAACGCGGCTATGTCGTGAGGATGGAGGAGGATGCCGCCTCGACCATACACTATCCCGACGCATCGTATCAGCGTGCCGGGGTCGAGGTAGTCAGGCGCCAGGAGACACTCGGATGCGACATGGTGATATATCCGGCGTCACTCTCAGAGTCTGACGTGCGCCTGATGCGCCGCGGGGCCATGCTGCTCACCCTCGTCGAGCCGGCATGCCGCAACCGCCGCAGCCTGGCCGAACTGCTCAGACGCCACATAATCACCGTGGCGCTCGACCTCGTGGAGGATGACCGGGGCAATACTCCATTCGCCGATATCCTGGCCGAGATAGACGGGCGCGCCTCGATGGCCATAGCCTCGTCACTGCTGGCCGATGCCGTGCGGGGCAAGGGAATCCTGCTGGGAGGTGTCGCGGGCATCGTGCCGTGCGAGACCATCATAATTGGCTCAGGCATAGCGGCCTGTGCCGCCGCACGCTCGGCCATCGGACTGGGCTCTACGGTGAGGATGTTCGACAACGACGTCTACTCGCTGCGCCGGGCATCACAGGAGCTGGGCCCGTGGGTCATCACCTCATCGCTCCATCCGCGCACACTCGGCAACGCCCTGCACAGCGCCGATGTGGTGGTGGTGACGCCGACCGCCGAGCCGTTTGCCGTCAGCGCCGACGCTGTGGCGGCGATGAAGAAGGGGGTGCTGACATTCGACATCACGGGCCGCTCTGATGGCTCGGCATTCCCCTCGATGACTCCTGTCGACCTCGCCATGGCCTCGGCCATCGAGAGCTCGGCCCGCATAGCCAACCGCGTATGCTTCACACATGCCGGGAGCGCCGTGGCCCGCACCGCCGCGATGGCCCTGAGCAACACGCTGCTGACATTCCTGGGCAGCCTCGATACCGCCGAGAATCCCGCCGGGCATCTCAAGCTCCCCAAGGGGATGCAGAAGGCCGCGCTGACATTCTTCGGCAAGGCGGTCAACCGACGCGTAGCCGAGACACTGGGAGTGCGCATAGTCGACATAGCCATCTATCTTTCATTATCCTGATCCCTATGGCACCGCGCAAGAAATTTTATGTCGTCTGGGAGGGCCGCGCCACCGGCGTGTTCGACTCGTGGGAGGAGTGCCGCCTGCAGACCGAAAACTATCCCGGCGCAAAGTTCAAGAGCTACAACTCGCAACAGGAGGCCGTCGAGGCCTTCAGAGGCAATCCCGCCGAGCAGATGGAGCTGCTGCGGTCGATAGCATCATACTCACCTCCCGTCGAGTCATATGACGCCTTTCCCGAGATACTACAGGACTCGCTCGCGGTCGATGCAGCATGCTCGCACAATCCCGGCCCGGTCGAATATCGCGGCGTGTGGGTGCGCACAGGGCAGCCCATATTCCATGCAGGGCCGTTTGAGGGGGGCACAAACAATATCGGCGAGTTCCTCGCGCTGGTCCACGGGCTCGCGCTCCTCAAGTCGCAGGGACGCCCCAACACCCCAATCTATACCGACTCGCGCACCGCGAGGTCGTGGGTCAGGAACCGCAAGGTCAAGACGACCCTGCAGCGCACACCCGAGAACGAACAGCTTTTCGAGATGATTGACCGCGCCATGGCATGGCTGGAGCGCAATACCTATTCAAACCCCATCCTGACATGGAATACCCCAGCATGGGGTGAGATTCCCGCAGATTTCGGCCGAAAATGAACCTCACGGCTCACACACAGCCACCGCCGTGACCCTCCCCGGGGTCAGGAGGGGATAGTCAAGACTGAAACGCATACCCCGTGCCTGCGCATGGCCGTCAGACACGATAATCTCGTCAAGTCCCAGCCCCGGCATCCCCGCGGCCTTATAGACAGCCTCCTTGGCCGTCCACATCCTCAGCAGATACCCTATATCAAGGCTCACGGCCTCGCATGGGGCCAGAAACCTCGGCGCCACACGCACAAGCTGTGCGCGGGCGGTCTCGGTGTCTACCCCTATCCTCCCCTTGCGTGTCACGGCGAGGATGCAACTGTCGGCCGAATGGCTTATCGAGACCCATTCACCCTCAAGCCCCTCAATCCGGGGAACTCCGTCGGGGTCGTGGGTCAGCACGGCATCCGGCCCGAAAGCATGACACACGAGCCTCATCACAGCGTCGCGTTCGCGGCTGCGGCGGTCGTGTCTGTCACCCTGTTCGATTTTGGTGTGATAAAGCCGATAGCTCATAGCGATTTAAGCATCTCCATCATGTCGCGGGCGACGGCGTCGACCACAGGCGACACCGAGTCGGGGGGAGTGGTCTGAGGCACCGAGAGATGCAGTGCGCCCGACAGCATCATCCCGGGCCCGGATGCAAGCACCTGGACCGGTGTCGTGACAGACCCGCGTGTCAGCAACATTGAACAGTGCCATCCGCCACGCGACGTCAGCTCGGTCAGCTCCCCGGGCATTCCCCCTGTATTGAGGGCCATACGCTCGGTGCGGTTGGCCAGCATCTCTTCCTCCCTGCCGGGAGCCACATTGTTTATTGTCAGATATACGCGTCCCTGCCCGAACTGCGGATAGGCTATGTCTATCCACTCGCCGCCGTCGCGGCGCACTGCGGTGAGCAACGCCGAGGCATTGACCGTCAGGGGGTGCATCAGCGTGTCGGCCACGGTATATTCCGGGCCGGGCATCCCGATGCGCGGGAATGCCTGAGGCAACGGCGCGGCATGACGTCCGCCATCACCGCTTCCGCACGAACCGAGCAGCAGAAGACCTACTATTGGGATGAGGGTGAGGAGCGAGGGCTTCATCGCGTCAATCCTTGTCATCGTGACCCGCCGGGGCACCTTCGAGCACCTTGACACGCACATTGACTATACGGTGCTGGCGCACAGACAGCACGAGGAAACGGCAGCGGTCATATGCTATCGACTCCTTCTCCTTGGGGAAATCCCCCTTGATGGCCAGCAGCATACCGGCCAGGGTCTCACAGTCCTCGGTGACAGCCGTGAACTTCTCGCTGTCGATGTCCGTGATGCGGAAGAAATCGTTGAGCAGCGTCTTGCCCTCGAACACATACGACCCGTCGGGGAGGCGGCGGTATGTCTTTTCCTCCTCGTCATATTCGTCATCGATGTCGCCGACAATCTCCTCGAGCACATCCTCGAGCGAGACTATGCCCTGGGTGCCGCCGAACTCGTCGATTACGATGGCCAGATGCACCCTGCGCGAGCGGAAATCCTCGAGCAGGTCGTCAATCATCCTCGACTCGGGCACGAAATAGGGTTCCCTCATCAGCTCCTGCCAGCGGAAACCGGGTTCCTCGGTCTTGCCGACATAAGGCAGCAGGTCGCGCGAGTAGAGCACACCCTTGATGTTGTCCATCGAGTCCTGATATACGGGGAGGCGGGCGAATCCGCTGTCAATCACAACTTTCATCACCTCGGCAAAGGTGAGGTCCTCGTCAAGTCCGGTGATGTCGACACGGGGGGTCATCACCTCGGACGCCGTGGTGTCGCCGAACTTGAGGATGCCCTCGAGCATATCCTTGCTCTGCGAGTCATCGACTCCCTGGGCAATCTCGAGGGCCTGCGACAGATCGTCGGCGGTCACGGCGACCTCCTTCTTGGTCACGACCTTGTTTACTATGCCCGAGCTCTTGACAAGCAGCGACGACAGGGGATAGAAGAGCCTGACGGCGGCAGAAAGTGGTCCCGCGGCCATCTTAGCCCAACCGAGATTGTTGGAGTTGGCATAGAGCTTGGGCAGTATCTCGCCGAAAAGCAGTATGAGGAATGTGAGTATCACCGTCTGCAACACGAAACTGAGCACGGGGCTCATGCCGTCGAACACGGGCCCGAGGGCAAAGTTGCAGAGCACGACAATGGTGACGTTGACAAGATTATTGGCTATGAGGATGGTGGCAAGCAGACGGTCGGGCTTCTCGAGCAACCGAAGCACCTTGCGCCCCGAGGGTTCCTCCTCGAGCTCGTCGCACTGGACAGGCGAGAGTGAGAAAAAAGATATTTCGCTGCCCGAGACGAACCCCGACACAATCAGGGCGAGCACGGCGAGCGCCAGAGCTACTATCTGTGATGCGTCCATCGGCGCCACCGAGCACAGGGGCGTCAGGACAGTGTCAGGGATGAGGCTTAGTACAGCCTCAGTGGCTGGTAAAGGGTCTGTGTCCAATTCTGTATGGATAAGTGAGACAATAGGTGATGATGTATGGGTGGGCAAAATTAGTGAAAATTTCCGACAATATCAAACAATCTTCAGATTGAGCGGCATACGCCCGTCCGGCAGCCTCACCTCGACATGGGTGCGGGGGGTAGCCGGGAGTGCCGCACACGCGGGAGGGAGCAGTATGATGTCGCCCATCTTCATGATGGTGAGGCGGCTCACAGCCTCAAGGGCGGCGGCGATGTCGTCGGGGCGCGCCATGAGTGTCACCGGGGCACCGTTGATGTCGGCCTCGATTATAGCGGGCACAGTGTCGGGCGCCATCCATTCGCCGCACACCACCGACGAGTCGAGCCCCGACAGGAGTCCTGGCGACGGATGTTCCGGCAGCGTGAGGCGCAGGGCCACGGTGATGCCGTCATAATAGCGTGGGGCGAACTTGGGGGCTATCCCTTTGCCGAGGCGGTTGATATGCACGGCCACGAGGGGCTGGAGCTGCCACCTCTCCCCTTCCTCGGGATAGAACATCGGCCTTCCCGGCAGCAGCAGCGCCGAGTCGGGCATGAAATCGGCCTCAGGCACAGGCCCGAGGGTGCTGAAAGGTATTATCTTCATTTCCGTTCCGATGGGTTTTGTCTTACCGTACGGCACCTGTCGGCGTCCGTGACACGGCGTATGAGTCTCGCCGGGTTCCCGGCCACGATGGAGCGCGCCTCGACATCATGTGTCACTACGCTTCCGGCCCCGATTATGGCCCCGTCGCCCACCGTGACGCCGGGCAGTATGACCACGTTGGCGGCAATCCACACATCGCTCCCTATCGTTATCGGACGCGCACGCATCACTCCGGCGTTGCGGTCGGCGGCGTCATAGGCATGGATGATGGTACAGAGCGTGGTATTGGGGCCGATGAACACGTTGTCGCCGATGGTGACATCCGCCTCGTCGAGTATCGCGAGGTTGAAATTGCCGATGAAATTCTCTCCTATATGTATATTGAAGCCGAAATCGCAGCGGAACGGACTGTGCAGCACGAACCGCCGCCCTATCGAGCCGAATATCTCGCGCGCCAGAGCCTCGCGCGCCTCGCGGTCGGAGGGCCGGGTTGCGTTGAGCCTGAAACAGAGGTCGGCACAGCGGCCGAGGGCGGCGCCGATTCCGTCAGCAAAGCCGTCCATCCAATCCCCCGACCGCAGCAGGTCGAAAACTGTGTCCGGGTGGGGGTTGCATTCAGCCGAATCCATCGTCATCTGCATGTGTGTCAATGCTGTTTCATCCTGTTATACATCACCGCAAGGTGGGCATAGATGGATGTGTTCTGGATTGTGACATCGGGTGTGGCCTTGATGTGGAACGGCGTGAAATTCCACAGGGCCTTGATGCCCGAGTCGACACACAGCCGTGCCACCTCGGCGGCCACACCGGCTGGGACGGCGATGATGGCTATCTCGGCGCCGAGGCCGTCGCGCAGCTCGGGCAGCCGTGCCATGTCATAGACGGGTATCCCCTCTATGTCCGTGCCCGTGACGTCGGGGTCTATGTCAAACCCCGCCACGATGTCGAGGCCATAGCGCGAGAGGCCCGAGTCGGTTATCAGGGCTCGCCCAAGGCTGCCGACACCTATCATCACGGCGCGGTGCACGCGGTGGAACCCGAGGAAATCGTTCAGCTCCTCCTCGAGCTGCGCCACATCATAGCCTATGCGGGTCTTCCCCTTGATGTTGAGGTAGCTGAGGTCTTTGGCTATCTGCGAGGCGTCGACATTGAGCTGATGCGAGATAGCCGTCGACGACACATAGTCCACCCCCTCGGCCCGCATCTTCGAGACACAGGCCAGATACCACGGCAGACGGCCTATCGCCGGTTCCGGGACGTATGGATGCTTTTCGCTTTCCATGGGCTGACAGGGGTTTTGAGAGGGCAAAAATACAACTTTTTTTTCTAAAATTTAAATATGCCGTGAAATTTGCGTAATTTTGCCGTCCAAAGACCACAGTACAGTAACTAAATCTATGGACCGCAAAGTCAGAGTGAGATTCGCCCCCTCCCCCACCGGGCCCCTTCATATCGGCGGTGTGCGCACCGCGCTCTACAACTACCTGTTCGCCCGCCGTCATGGCGGCGACATGATTCTCCGCATCGAGGACACCGACTCACAGCGCTTCGTGCCGGGAGCCGAGGACTATATAAACGAAGCCCTTGCATGGCTCGGCATAAAGATTGACGAGGGTGTGCGCGAGGGTGGCGCATACGGCCCCTACAAGCAGAGCGAGCGCCGCGACATCTACCGCACCCACGTCAGGCAGCTTCTCGACGCCGGACGCGCATACTATGCCTTCGACACCCCCGCCGAGCTCGAGGCAGCCCGCGCCGCCACACCCAATTTCCAGTATGACGCATCGACCCGCATGTCCATGCGCAACTCGCTCTCGCTCCCCGCAGACGAGGTGAAGGCCCTGCTCGACGCCGGGACACCATACGTGGTGCGGTTCCTCATCGAGCCTGGACGCGACGTCGAGGTCAACGACCTGCTGCGCGGACGCGTCACCATCAACTCGTCAATCCTCGACGACAAGGTGCTCTACAAGAGTGCCGACGACCTCCCCACATACCATCTTGCCAACATCGTCGACGACCATCTGATGGAGGTGACACACGTCATCCGCGGCGAGGAGTGGCTTCCGTCGGCCCCCCTGCACGTGCTGCTCTACGAGGCATTCGGCTGGGCCGACACACGCCCCGATTTCGTACACCTGCCCCTTCTGCTCAAGCCCGACGGCAAGGGCAAGCTCTCGAAGCGCGACGGCGACCGTCTCGGATTCCCCGTCTTTCCCCTCGAGTGGCACGATCCCGCCTCGGGCGCCATATCGTCGGGCTATCGCGAGAGCGGCTATCTCCCCGAGGCCGTCATCAATTTCCTTGCCCTGCTGGGGTGGAATCCCGGCGACGACACCGAGATAATGACCATGGACGAGCTCATCTCCAAGTTCTCGTTTGACCACTGCTCGCGCTCGGGCGCAAAGTTCGCCTACGAGAAGGGACGCTGGTTCAACCACGAATATCTCCAGAAGACCCCCGACGCACGTCTGGCCGAACTGTTCAAGCCGGTGCTCGAGGCCCACGGCGTCAACCCCGCCGAGTTCGGCGACGAGTACATCACCCGCGCTGTCGGCATGGTCAAGGGACGCATCAACTTTGTGGCCGACCTCTGGGATCAGGCTAAATTCTTCTTCACAGCCCCGACGGAATATGCCGAGAAGGACATCCGCAAGCGCTGGAAACCCGAGACACCCGCCATCCTCACCGAACTCATCGGCGTGCTGCGCGCCCTCCCCTCATGGAAGAGCAAGGAGGCCGAGCCTATCGTGCTGCAGTGGGTGGCCGACAACGGCTATCACCTCGGCAATGTGATGAACGCCTTCCGCCTCTGTCTGGTGGGCGAGTGCAAGGGCCCCCACATCTTCGACATCACCGAGCTCATGGGCCCAGACGAGACCATAGCCCGCATCGAACGCGGCATCGCTGACATCAAGACACCCGGAGAGGCATGATAAAGGTCGGAATCATCGGAGGCTCGGGCTATGCCGCCGGCGAGCTGGTGCGCATACTCATCAATCATCCCGACGTGGTGCTCAAGTGGGTACACTCGCGCACCGTGGCCGGGCAGCGCATCGTCGACGTACACCAGGGGCTGCACGGCGAGATAGACATGAATTTCACGTCGGCCATCGACCTCGACTCGATCGACGTGCTCTTCTGCTGCCGTCCTGCCGGAAAGACACGCGAGTTTCTGGCCCAGACCGCCATCCCCGCGCACCTCAAGATCATAGACCTGTCGCGCGACTACCGTCTCGAAGGGCCCGACAACGACTTTGTCTACGGTCTCTCTGAGCTCAACCGCAAGCCTATGGTGCGCGGAGCCATGCGCGTGGCCAATCCCGGATGCCTCGCCATGGCCGTCGAGCTGTCGCTGATACCGCTGGCCAAGAACCTCCTGCTCAATTCCGACATCCATACCACCGTACTCACCGGTGCCACCAGCGAGGGGGCCGAGCGGCGTCCCACCACCCACTATGCGTGGCGCAACGACAACGCCGTGGTCTACCGCCCCTTCCGCCACACCCAGGAGGCCGAGATACTGCAGACCCTGCGTGCCATGCAGCAGAGCTTCAGCGCCCGGCTGCACATGGTGCCGGTGCGCGGTCCCTTCTCGCGCGGCATCATGGCCGTCACATATCTCGACTGCCCCCTCGAACTCCCGGAAGTCATAAAGATCTATCAGGAGTATTTCTCAGACCATAATTTCACGTTCATCACCTCCAAGATACCCGACCTCAAGGATGTTGTCAACACCAACAAGTGCATCATCCACCTCGACAAGATTGACGGGCGGCTGCTCATCACGGCCGTTATCGACAATCTGCTCAAAGGTGCCGCGGGCAACGCCGTCCACACCATGAACCTGCTGTTCGGCCTCCAGGAGACAACAGGGCTCACCATGAAGTCAGCTGCCTTCTGACGCCCGAGGCCCGGAAAGGCCCGCATGGCCGAGGGTTATCAGGACAAGCACCCGCAAGGCGGTGCAGAACCCGGCCCCTTTTCAGAGGAGCGCCGGAGGCGCGGAGATTATCAGGAGCCCCACACGCATGAGGGGAACAGTGATACTGAGAGAGTTAAGAGCCTCGGAGAGGCGATATTATGGTACCATAATATCGC
>ENA-OPCN01000262-OPCN01000262.1-human-gut-metagenome-genome-assembly--contig:-NODE-262-length-50830-cov-6.293097_pt1 | contig 50830 bp, 45 predicted proteins | sample MGYA00241567_ERZ501485 | MGnify/ENA primary metagenome ERZ501485 (study PRJEB25962, sample SAMEA2042579) | human gut metagenome | biome: human gut; feature: human-associated habitat; material: faeces...
TATTTTTATCTACTGCTTTATATGGTTTCCATTCTCCTACAATATTATCTATATTCACAACATTGTTATCTTTACTATTATTTTCTTTATTATTGTCTTTTTTTGTTTCTTTAGTAAAATATACACTGTACTCTCCAATTCTCTCACTACCATTGTCTACTAATTTTAATTCATTATTTTCATTTACTAAATTAATTATAATTGCTTCTCCTGTTTTGCTTACTAATTTAAATGATTCATTATTTATTATAGTATATGTTCCTTCTTCACTTCCATCTCCCATTGATGCTCCTATATAATATGTGTATGTTCCATCTCCTTTTATTTTTAATGCATCTGTTTCTGCTTTATATGATGAACCATAAACTACTTTTAAGCTTACTTCTTTATTATTTTTATCTACTGCTTTATATGGTTTCCATTCTCCTACAATATTATCTATATTTACAACATTGTTATCTATTTTTTCTTCTTTTCCTGTTGCCATTTGTGATTGTTCTATATTGTTTATTGTTTGGCTTTCTTTACTAAATAAATTACATTTTATTGCTACAAATGTTCCTACTCCAAAAACAATTACCAAAGATGCAGCAATTGCCACTATCTTTTTTACTTTTTTACCACTTTTTATCTTTTTATTACTCACATTTTCATTATTTACTTTCTTCATAATCATTCCCCCTAACTCTTCTGGAACTTGTATATTATCAATATATTTTTTTACTTCGTTTGTTATATACTTATCATCAAATTCATTTTTCATGTTATAAAATCACCTCCTATTCGCTTAATAATTTTCTTAACTTTTGCATTCCATTATAATATATGGTCTTTACTGTACTTACTGGCTTTGATACTGTATTTGAAATATCGTCAAATGTGTATTCTAAGTATAATTTCATCAATAAGATTAATCTAACTTCCTCAGTTAATTTGTTTAATGCTTGATTAATATTTAATTTTTCTATTTGCATATCATCTATATTTTTTATGCTTGCAGATTCATCATACTCTGATATATATGTTATTTTAGAATCCTTTTTTATAAAATCTCTACACTCATTTATTGCTATTCTTGTTATCCACGTATTAAAAAACTCATTATGTTTTAATTTTTGCATTTGAGTATATGCTATATATATTACTTCATCCAATACTTCAATTGTATTTTCTCTGTTTTCCAAAATTGCATATATTGTTTTATATAAAGAATTTTTAATATTATCAATTATTAATGGAAAAACGTCTTTGTTTCCAGACTTGAATTCGTCTATTAACTTTTCTTGCTCGTTTGTTATTTGACTCATTTTTTACTCCTTTCTTTTTTTATTAGACTTTTTTGTTGATGAAAAAGTTTTATTTTTTTACAAATTATAACATTTTTTATATTTTGTAGTAAAATTTTACAAAAAAAATAAACTAACTAAGAAATTTTTATGCTTTTCTTAGCTAGCTTTTCTATATTTATCATGTATTTTTTCCTTTAGCTCTTAAGTATGATTTTTCACCAATATAATCTATCCCATCTATAGCTAAAGCTAAATATATTGGAAACATTGTTAGTATATATCTTGATCTATTTTCCCATATTAGTAAAAATACGATAATTCCTACCATTGAAATTGATAATATATATTTATAACTTGTATAATCTTTTTCTTTTATTAATTTAATGCAACTAAAGATTATTAAAATTAACAATGTTAAATGCATTACTTGTGGAAAATATTTATAAACATTTGAATATTTTCCGTCATTTAATATGCATTCATGAATTATATTTTTATTTACTGGGTTTCTACTCATTTTTGCTGGTGCATAATATGTTCCATCAGTCCATGCATATTTTAATTTTACAGTTAAATGTTTAATAAAATCATTGCAAGTATAATTCCTCATAATTTCATTTATTTTTAATCTATCCGCTTCTCTTTTTTCTGAATAACTATTATACGAAAGCGTATAATTTAAAAGTTCTTCGTTATAACTTCCATTATCAACTAATCCCATCATTATCCAATGTTCTATAGGCATTTTATAGATTCCTGTGTTAGATGACTTATTTAATTGCGTATTCATAATAGTTGAAAATCCTAATAATACGACTACAGCTGTTATACCAGTAATACAATAATTTTTTAATGTTTTTTTATCTATTTTGGTAAGAATTTGGTATACAACTATTGCTATAGCTATAAAAATGCTTGTAATTTTTACTTTCCAAGCTATAGCTAAAATTATTCCCATTATAATTAATAAAATATTTTTCAATGTCGTTTTATTTTCATTTTCTTTTAAAATTAAAAATAAAAATAATATTAATGTTGAAAAAAACATTGATAAAGAATCTGTATAATATATTGCACAATGCATATATAATGGTGTTGTACATAAACATATCATTAATGCTAATAGTGCCTTGGATTTATTATAAATTTTATTTATACAATAATATAGCAAAATTACAGTGGCTGTTATTATTAATGAATTAAATAATGTTGCTATAGTTATAAAATCACTACATTTAAATATATATGATATTTTAAATACAACTATATATATGACTGTAATCATTTGGTTATTTGGATATTGTAATAGATATCCTGCTCCTATATCTTCACTTCCTATTGTATAGTTTTTGGCTATATTAAATACATCTCCCATATCCCACGATGGATTTACCTTTAGTAGCTGTCCTAATACTATTGATAATATTCCAAATATTGAAAATAACACTATATGTATGTATTTTATGTGCTCTATTTTTGGAATTATTTTTTTACTTGTAAATATTAGCAGAGCTAAATATATTGCTATACCTATTATAAGGTAGATTGGATTAAATTGATATATTATTGGATCGTAGTTTAGTATTGCGTTTTGGATAATCCAGAAAAGGATTGATGAGAGTATGATTAGAAAAAAATTTTTTATATTATTCTTCACGATTTTTCTCCTATAATATCGTTTACAATGTACAAATTTAAAACTTTATTCTATATTTATCTTTTTCTCAACAATATACTGTGGTCTTTGTTTTGTTTCGTCATAAATTCTACCTATATATTCTGACATAATCCATAATGATAATAATTGCACACCTGAAAATAATGTAATTGCAACCATTATAGATGTCCATCCTGAAGTTAAATTTCCCCAATTAAATATAAATGATAGTAAAGAATATATTAGAATTATTAATGATATTATAATTGATACTATTCCTAATACTCCAACAATTTTTAATGGTTTTGTTGAAAATCCAATTATTCCATCAGAGGCTAATTTTAACATTTTCTTTAATGGATATTTTGTTTTTCCAGCAAATCTTTCTTTTCTTTCATATTCAAAAGCATATTGTTTATAACCTAACCAACTCCAAAGTCCTCTTAAGAACTTATTATGCTCAGGTAACTGATTCATTTGGTCAACTATTTTTCTATCAACTAATCTAAAATCTCCTGTATCCTTTGGTATATCTACATCTGATAATGCGTTCAATGTCTTATAAAACATTTTAGCTGTAAGTAGTTTGAATTTAGACTCTCCATCTCTAGTTTTTCTTTTTCCATATACCACTTCATTACCTTGTTCCCATAATTTCAACATCTGTGGAATAAGCTCTGGTGGATCTTGTAAATCTGCATCTATAATTACCACTGCATCTCCAGTTACTTCCTTTAATCCAGCTGTTACAGCACATTGATGTCCAAAATTTCTTGCAAAAGATATTACTTTGACCTTTTTATCATTTTGGGCTATATTTTCTAATATTTCTAAAGTTTTGTCTTTACTACCGTCATTTATACAGATTAATTCATAATCATAATTTTTTATATTACTTAATACATCGGACATTCTTTTATAACATTGTTCCGCTACCTCTTCTTCATAATACATTGGTATTACAACTGAAATTTTTTTCATATTACAACCTCCATTTAAACTTCTACACTTAAAATATCAACATATAACCAATCACAATTAAGAGTCTCATCTTTATTAATTATCATTTTAAGATCTTCTACATCTTCTAAATCAACTTCAACTTCCTTAATTTCATTTGGTACTATTTTTTCTGCCAATATATTTTCTTCATTTCCATTAATTGTAAAATTAACAATTCCTGCATCTGAACTGTTTTTTTGAGTTATACTTTTATCTATATATAACTTTAATTTTATTTTTTTTACTTTTTTATTAATTGGTATCTCCACTATTGTATCTGTAAATCCAGGTGAAAAGAATACTGTATCTTCATCCATAAATTTACATTCGCCTAATTCCTCTCCTAAAGAAATATTCGCCTCTAAAAAATGCATATCCAAAATTTTCTCATATTGAGATTGCCACTCGGGATAATATGAATACAATATATTAAAGAATTCCTTTATCTCATCTTCCGTAAAAGCTCTTTTCTTTTTGTATATATAAGCTTCTACATTATCCTGCAATATATATGGACCGCTGACCTTTTCATATGCTTTACCAATTGATTTGTTATTAAATATTTCGTTATTAGGAACTGACACTATTCTCTGACCTTCTTCACTAACTCCAGTTTGTGGTATATTTGTTACAATTACATAATCACATAAAAAACTACTAAAATTAATTCCATCTCTCAAATCAATTGATGAACCATAAATTATTTTACTTTTTATGTTTTTTGTTCCTAGCATATCAATAAGACTATCTGATAATGTTCCACTACTTCCAAATACAGTAAATTTCACATTTTTTCCATCTAATTCACTATCTAAATTTGTTATTAAATTTTCCAAATTTTCAAAATTATCATATCTAAATTTAAAATATGTGTTTTTTTGTGAAATTATTGGAGTTGAAATATTTCTGAAAATATATGTTGTTGAAAAATTAATTACAAATAATCCAACTACAAATATTAGCCAAAATACTTTCATCCATTTATATTTCAATATAGAGTATATGCCATATATACCATATCCAACTAACAAAATCATCCACAATGAAATAGCCAAAAAGTGGTGAACTCCCATCGTTTGTACTCTCGTAAACAAAAAATAACATATTATTATGTTTAAACAACAAAAAATTCCGTTCTTTCTATGCTCCTTTTTTACAATTGAATATATTAAACCAATAACAGCAAGTAGCAATACAATAATTCCAAATTCATTTTTTACTCCAACTAACTGATACATCCATGTATTTTGAAATGCGCTATATGACTGACTATAATTTTCATTGATTATTCGTTTTAATAATGGTAATTGTAATACTAAAGCCATACTAAGCATCGTAATTCCTGCAATTGCAAAATTCTTAAAAGCTTCCCAAAAAGCTTTTTTTCTTTTTTCTTTTTCCAATCTAAAAAATCTTATAGCTTCAATTATAAAGAAACTTGCATAAAAAGCTACAACTGAATAAGCATACCATCTTCTAAATAGAAATTCAGAATATGTTACAACTCCAAGTATAATTGGAATATACAACTTTTGCTTTTCAATAAAACTATATTTAAAAAACATATAAGCAGATATTCCAACCGGAATTATTCCAATGATATCTGGTAGTCCTCTTAATGTTGGTGACCAGTATCTTGTATAAAAAAATAAAATAAATGCCATAGCAATGATAAAACATGTATCACCATTTTTTTCTTTATATATCATTTTTTTGATTGAAATTAGAGTTATAATTATTGCTGGAATAACATAACATATAACCAATCCCAATATATATCCTAATCTACTTGAATTAAATATAAAATAAAAAAACATTATTCCTAAAATTGGAGTAACATTGTAATCTGATTCCCTAATTGATGTAATTATATTTTTTATTCCTTCTTTATGATTTTGTTTCAGATTTTCTGTATACTGAATATATTGTTGATGATATCCACAATAATCATAAACATAAACAGGGTCTTCATTTCTTACATACATATAGCAAAAAACTGTTCCCATAATTAAAAATAGCAAAAATAATATAACAATATTTTTTTTCATGACTATAATCCTTTCTTTTTTTTAACATTATATACCAACAATTACGAAAAAGTAAATATAAATATTTACTTTTTTGTATCTTTATGGTACTCTTATCTCAATTGAGGAGGTTTTATTATGAAAAATAAAAAAAATATACTTTATTCTATTTTAATTTCAGTATTGGCTACTTTTGGATTATTTTTCTTTTTTAACATACTTACACCATCTGAGAATTATAATTATGGTTTTGTTTTTATATTTATATTTTTTTTGCTTTATTTGCTTGCAAAAAAAGTCATTTTAAATATAAATAAACGAATTATCATTTTTAGTTTTATTAATTCTTTTGTTATATCAACCATATTAACCATTGGAATACAATTAGAAAATTTTAGTATTATTATTTGGTCATGCTCTACACTGTTAAAAATAGTACTATTATCATTTTTCTTTTTTATACCAATATCTGCATTTTATAATTATTGTATTTCTCATACAACAACAGTATCAACAAATAATTTTATTAGTAAACATTATAAAGCAATTTCATTTACAGTAATTTTATTTTTTTGGTTGCTAACTTATTTGGCAGTTTTTCCAGGTGTATATGGATACGACTCAGGTTTCCAATATTTAGAATTTGCCAGTTCATCTCAAGCTGTAAATACACGTTTTTCAATAGCATACTCATATCTTTTTTATCAAATTGTTCATCTTGGGTATACTTTTTTCAAAAGCTATGTTATTGGTTTTGCTATATATAGCTTATTACAAATGATGTTTTTAGTATTTGTGGCATCTAAAATATGTACATATGTTTATAAGAAAACTGAAAATATTATATATTTAGTAGTTTCAATATTATTTTTTGCATTGAATCCTTTATTTTCAGTCTTAGCAGTTTCATCATCACAAGATCCAATATTTGCTGGAATCTTTGCATTACTTATATTAGAAACATTTAAATTTGTAGAATCGCGAACATATTACTTTTCAAGTATAAAAAATACATTAATATATATCTTTTTATTATTGCTTCTATTTGTTTCAAGAAATAATGGTATATATATGTTCATTTTTGTTGTTCCATTTTTATTGTTCTATAATAAAAAACATATATTAAAAACATTTATAATAATTTTACTACCAATTATTATGTTGAAATTTTATAATATTTCAACTATAAACTTATTCAATGCCGAAAAAGGAAACTCTCTTCAGGAAATGTTTAGTGTTCCTGGTCAACAATTTGCTAGAGCATATAACTATAATTCTGAAAATTTAACAGAAGATGAAAAAACAGATTTGGAAGTTCTTATTTCAAAATTTGCATTAGAAAATTATCCTAATAGTCAAAGTATTGCTGATGTTGTAAAAGGGTATACTAATACCAACTTATTGAAGTCTGACCCTCAAAAATATATAAAATTATATTTTTCTGTTTTTAAGAAGTCACCTAAACAATTCATAGAAGCCTTTGCTTTGAATACATTAGGATTTTGGAATCCAGAAAAAAATTATTATGATAGTAGAATGGTTCATCCTTATTTGGAATTTTATATGCTTGAGGCAAAAAAACATAATCCTGATTATATAGAAATACAACGACATAGTTTTTTACCTCACTATGAAAAAATCTTAGAAAAATTAGTTGCCCAGAATTATTTTTCAAAAATACCAATTATATCAAGTTTTCTTAAACTTGGAACATATTTTACTTTATTTATTACAGTTTTAATATTTATACTATATAAAAAGAGCTACAAATATCTTGTTCCTCTTAGTTATGTCTTTGGTCTATATATAACATTGTTTTTATCACCGGTAGCTTTATTTAGATATGGATTTCCAATATTATTAATAACACCTGTTTACTTTAATATTTTCTTTCAAAAGAAGGAAGAACAGCAACAATAAATAAAAGAGAGAAATTATAAATTATCATAATTTCTCTCTTTTTTCTTTTTTCTAATCTAAATTATAATTTTGGGATGCCTATAAAACTTCAAATTTTATCTACCCATTATATTATTTTTCAATATACATATTTGATTTAAAGATATTTCAAATGCTTGTCTATTCTTTTTTACAATAACCTGAAGAATCAATCCTGTAGTTTCTAATAATAAACCTACTATAACTAATATTCCACTAACCACTAATGTAGGAATTCTAGGTACTAATCCGGTTCTAAAATATTCTGAGAAAACAGGTACTGCTAATATAATTGATATAATAAAAACTATTAATGCAATTATATTAAAAAATAACGCAGGTTTATACTCCTTAAATAATGTTCCAATTGTTTTTAAAACTTTTAGACCATCTTTATAGGTATTTAACTTTGATACACTTCCTTCTGGTCTATCTCTATACATAACTGGTATTTCTTTCAATGTGAAATTTTTATCAACAGCATGAATAGACATCTCTGTTTCAATTTCAAATCCTTTTGATAAGACCGGAAATGTTTTTACAAACTTGTAAGAAAATGCTCTATATCCAGTCATTATATCTTTTATATTTGTTTTAAACATTATTTCAATCAAATTTCTTACAAGTTTATTTCCCATATTGTGAAATGGCCTCTTATTTTCTTGAAAATATGTTGATGAAAGTCTATCACCTATCACCATATCAATTCCATCGTTTAATACTAAATCACACATTTCCCTTGCATTTTCGGCTGGATATGTATCATCTCCATCAACCATAATATAACAATCAGCTTCAATGTCTTGAAACATTGATCTTATTACATTTCCTTTTCCTTGCTTTCTTTCATATCTGACAACTGCACCACTTTCACTTGCAATTTTATCAGTTCCATCACTAGAATTATTATCATATACATATATATCAGCCTCTGGTAAAACTTTTTTATAATCTGATACTACTTTTTTTATAGTTTTACTTTCATTGTAACATGGTATTAATACTGCAATTTTATTTTCTTTCATACTTATTTTCCTCCCTCAAATAGTAAAATATTACAATTCTTCTGCAAATCCTTTTTGTAATTTTTTAAATATAAAATAACCAATTACTGTTATTGCAACTGATATTGCTCCTACTATTGCTAAACTAGTGAAATTAGGCATTTGTTGATAATAAAAAATATCTCTATATGCATAAATAATATGTGCCATTGGATTTAGATTTATAATATTAACAAATGATTCTGGTATTGTTCCTTCTGAATAGAATATTGGTGTTGCATAAAAACCAACCATCAAAACAATTCCAATAATATGTTCTAGATCTCTAAAATATACAGTTATAGCTGAAACTATAAATGATATTCCCAATAATAAAACATATTGTACTAATAATATTATTGGATAAAATATAATATATTTTGTTACTCCCAAACCATATGCAAATAAAAAGATTAGTATTATTACAGTTGATATTAGAAAGTTTACTGCACCACTAGTTACAATTGATATTGGTAATATTTCTCTTGGAAAATATACCTTCTTTATTATATTTCCACTTCCTATAATTGCATATGACGCCTGTGATACTGTTGTTGTAAAATATGTCCATGGTATTAAAGCCACACATATAAATATTACATAATTGTCTGGTGTGTTTTTCATAATCAATGGAAATACTATTGCATATACCAATAGCTGTAATAATGGATTAAAAAAAGACCAAATTACACCTAAAAACGAATTTTTATATCTTCCCCTTATATCTTTCTTAACAGTCGTCTTTAATAATTCCCTATAATTATATATATTTTTAAAAATATTCATATCTTTCTCCTTATGATAAAATTTATCTTGTTACTCGTATATATTCATCAATTACTTCATCAGTATTTCCATCCATTTTTACTTCACCTTCATATATCCAAATAGCTCTATCACATAATTTTCTTGCTGCTCCTAAGCTATGTGTAACAAATACCATTGTTTTTCCTTCTGCCTTCAATTCATCCATTTTTGCGAAGCACTTTTCTTGGAAATGCTGATCTCCAACTGATAATATTTCATCAATTAATAATATTTCTGCATCAACATTTATCGCAACAGAAAATGCCAATCTCATGTACTGTCCAGATGAATATGTTCTTACGGGATTATCAATCAATTCTCCAAGCTCTGAAAATTCTATTATTTGATTTAATCTATTGTCAATTTCTTTTTTTGTTAAACCAAATATTGATGCATTAAAATATATGTTTTCCCTACCAGAAAAGTCTGGATGAAAACCAGCTCCAAGCTCCAATAAAGATGTAAGTTTGCCATTAGTTTCTATTGTTCCTTGATTTGGATATATTATCTTTGTCATTAATTTTAATAATGTTGATTTTCCGCTTCCGTTTACACCTATTAAAGCTACTGTTTCACCTTTTTTTATGTCTATATTTATATTTTTTAAAATTTCTCTTTTTTCCTTTTTGTTTCTCTTACCTATGAATAAAAGTCTTTCTTTTAAAGTATTAGCTCTATCATAATACACATTAAAAGTTTTATATACATTTCTAACTTCTATTGCATTTTCAGCATTTTCCATTTTTTCCTCCTGTACTATTATTATAAAAAATTTTATTGATTACATTTTCCAAATCAATTTGCGATTTTTTCAATAACTGTATAACCGATTCTTGATTTGTTATAGTATTTCGTTGAATATTATCTAAGATGAAAAACATCCTCTCTTTGGTTAAATCAGTATAATCTATTGCATTTTCATTATTTTTAAAAATTCTATTTAAATATTCCATTTTATTTTTATAGTGTTCATGGATATTGTAACATATAGAAATACATGGTATTCCTAATGCATAACTTAACAAAACTCCATGATATCGCAATGATATTATAATATCTTGTTCCATAAACAAATTGGTTATTTCATCAATATTATTTGTGAATTTACAAATATTAACATTATTTAAATTTTCGTTTTTTAAGGTTTCCTCGTAAAATTTAATATCTATATCGTTAAAATTGTAAAATGGAATAAGATTTATCTCACATGTTATTTTTTTATTATCGTAATATTCATTTATATCATGTATTATTTTAATTAATTTTTCTTGATTTTCATATGCACTTATCCATACAATTCCTATATTTAATTTTCTAATTATTTTATTTTCATTTTTTATATTTATACAATTTCTTTTTTGTAATATATCATTAGCTAAAACTAAATCTTGAAGTATATTTAATTTTTTTTCTTCTATATTACAATTTTCTTTTATTATTTTAAAGCTATTCTCATCTCTAACCGAAAAGTATTCTGAGTTATTTATTATATAACTTAATTTTTTTATATAATTTTCATTTGTAATTGTAGTGCTTGAACTCAATGCTAATGCAATCACTTTTTTTTCAAAAGCAATTGCTCTAATTGATAATTTTATTAGGATTGTTCCTAAATCATATCTATATGCATCCTCTTTTTCATAATTAGTATCATCAATAATTGCACCACCGCCAAATATAAAATAATCATATTGCTCTGCCAATATATTAAATTCAAAAATGTTTTTAGGATAATGAATAAACCTAATCGCAGGATACTTTTCTACATCATATCTTGGATTGTCAGCTAACATAACTGTAATTTCGTACTCATTAATGTCACTCAGTTTTTGAATTAATGTTTCTAACATTAATTCATCACCAATGTTTGGGGCTCCATAGAAACCAATGATAAGTATTTTCTTATTATTGGTTCTATTCATTGCCATAATATTATTTTCAATATTATAATAGTCAAATTGATTTGTTCTATTATAAATAATATCTAATTTATTTTGATGCTCACTAGCAATCATATCTATTTTCTTATTAAGCTCTTCCTGTTTCTTATAAAAGATATCATTTATAGTGTTTAACTTATTATTTAAATCTTCGAATTTATTTTCTAAATAATATTGAGATTCTTGTTTACTTTCAATTAGTTTATGATTTCTTTTTTCCTCATTTTCATCAATTTTATTTATAATTTCAGAATAATTAAAAGAAATTTTTTTAAATATTTTTTTTAATAATTTCTTTAACAAGTTTATACCTCCAGCCAGAATTATTTTCTCATTAGGATCTTCTTTGCCACGTTTTTTGTTCCTCTTATGACTTTTCCTTTCCCTCTTCTAAGGATATCTGCAATTTTCAATAGTTTTGGGTGAATTCCAACAAACATTCCTTTTGTAGCTCTATGGAATTTTATGTGTCTTATATTAAACTCTGGATTTTTCATTATTTCAGGATATGCCTTTATTCTTTTCTCAAAAACTCTAAATTTCTTTCCTGAATGAAATAATTCTAAATTAATATAATATTGTACTGAAACCATTGGTAATAATAACTTTCTTAATACAAATTCTCTTTTTTGTGGTGTGAATCTAGTATCATTTTGAACGATATTCATAAGCTCAAGAATTACATTTTCATGATGCTTATAGTTTTTCATCATTCCATCTTTGCTTACAGATTGTCCTATGTTTCCTATATAATATCTATATAAATTTAAGTCATATTTCTTTACAGTATCAATATTTATTATTGAATAAGCATTGTATAGCATATCTACATAAAACGTTTTTTCTAATAATTTAAAATTAGCTTCTCTCAATTTTTCAGTTTTATATGTCGCAGTTGGTAATGATGGTCCCCAATCTCTAAATCCATATGTTCCAATAGCTATATCATCCATATGATATATTACATCAGGAGTTAAGAAATTATAGAATATTTTTGGATACAATTTATCTTCAAAACTTCTTGCCTCACAATATTCTGTAAGTACCATATCAACATCTTCATTTTGAAGTTTTTCTAACAATTTATCATATGCCTCAATATCTAACCAATCATCTGCATCAACAACTTTAAAGTACTTTCCTCTAGCTATTTCTATTCCCTTATTAATTCCAGATCCATGACCCCCATTTTTTTTGTCTATTAATTTTACTATTGAACGATTTCCTATTGTTGTTATTTTTTCATACATTCTTCCTATTTCAGCAGTATGGTCTTTTGATCCATCATTTATTATTAAAACCTCAGTTAAATAAGAATATTTGCTTTTTAATAAATCTGGTATACATTTATTTAAAAATTTTTCAGCATTATATGATGGAACAACAATTGTTAATAATGGATCTTTTTCTACTTTTGCTAGTGGATATATAATTTCTTCAACTGGCTTTATTGTATCATTTATATATTTTATTTCTCTATGAATTGTTTCTTCAATGTTACATATTTCCCTTGTATGTTCACTCATTTTTTCACTTATTTTCATAAATTCATTTGGATTGTTATATAAAAATTCTATTTTATCTGCGTACTCTTTTATATTTTCTGTACTACAAATAAGTCCAAGTTTTTCGTCAAAAAATTCATGAATAACATCTAAATCTGATGTTATTACAGCAAGTCCAGATGATGCTGCTTCTAATGCAGAAACGCCTTGTGTATCTTGTCTTGTTGGAAATAATGCTATACCACATTTTTTATGCATTTCTGATAATTGATTATGTGTCATAAAGTTTTTTATTATTTTTACATTATTAAATTTTCTTATTGGTTGAACTAGCTCTTCAAAATAATTGCCTTCACCACAAATATAAAATTCTAAATCATTAAAGAAATCTCTTCTTGATAATTCCAATATTGTTAATACAGCAATATCTATAGCATATTTTTTATAATTATCAAATCTTCTTGTCATAAAGATCTTTTTTCGTAATTCTGGATCTTTCTTTTCATACTTGAATGTATCATTATCTATTACATTATGAATAACTATTGAATTTTTGAATTCATCATTATGCATTTTTTGTGCTTCTCTTCTCTCATCTTCAGATACGAAAACCCACTTAATATTATCGTTCTTCAAGAATTTCTTTAAATATTTATCTCTTTTCTTAAATTCATTTTCCATGTATTCTGGTATTTTGTACTCATTTTCAAAATACGGTGTATAGATATCAGCACAGTTCCAATATAAAATATCTGCTCCATGATTCCAAAAAATAATTGGAATATCTTCTATATAACTTGTATCTAAGTAGTAAGCATACTCAGAGTCAAAGAAGTGTACTAATATAGCATCATATCTTTTTGACATTATTATTGATCTCATTTGTGAATAATCTGTTTTAAAAACATCTACACCTTCAATGTTATAATGAGACATTGTATTGTTATAATATATTGATGCTACATCAACGTTTAATCCACATTTTATGTATTCTTTTACTCTTGAATGAACAAATCCACATGCATATAAATTATCAGGTGATGGATATGATGGTGTAATTAGTAATATATTATTTTTCCCCAAATACTTATTAAATGTATATACTGGACTTTCAGTTGTAGTAACTTCTATCTTTTCTATTTCAATCTTAGTATTTGGCTTAACAACAATAACTGGCATTAATGCATTTTTTATTTCTTTTAAGCTTGATGTTTCAGAATTGATTACAACATCCATCATTCGCGCTCTTTTTTTGTTAATAAAACTTAGTCTTGCTCCTGAACCAATTAAAATATTAGCTTTAAAATCTACATTTAAAAATTTATATTTACATTTAATAATATTAGTTGAAAAAACCATGCCTTCACAATCTGATTTGTTTTCTATTATAACCTTTTTATTTTTTTTTGATATCTTTATATTTTTACTTTTTTTTAACCAATTATCTATATTCATTTTACTTCCTCTCATATATAAACAAATAATTTATTTTAACTTTTCAGCCAATTCTTTGGCACTAATCATACAATCTTCCATAGAACAATATGTCCATGCTCCATATCTGCCTATTGTATAAACACTATTATCATTTAGATATTTTTCAAATTCTTTTATTTCCTTGTTAGTTTCGCTATTAATATGAACATATGCAGGATTCATTACAATTGTAGAATAATCAACAAGTTTATTATCATCTTCTACAATACCTACCTTCTTTAAATTCTGTAAAGTTAAATTAAGTTGCTTTTTAATATCATCTTCTGATATCTTTGACTTTTTCTCATATCCAATTTCTATATACATACTTAATTTATCAGACATTAATATGTTGTCATAAAATCCCACTCTATAAAAATTTATATCTTTCTGTGGGAAATAAATCCAATGTTCTTTAAAATTTGATTTCTTTTCAAAACCTAAATTGAATACTAAAACTTTATTATATGATATATTCTCTCTTAATTTTTCTGTATTATCAATTAATTCAAGTAAATTATTTAATGGAGAAGTATTTATTAGATATTGATAATTTATTACTTCATCATTTTTTGTAATAACTGTTTTATTTTTTAAATCTATCTTTTTTATTTCATTCATAAGTTCAACTTTTTCTTTGTCTAAATTTTCATATAGCTTGTTTAAGAAACTACCGGCTCCATTTTTTGGATATAAAAAAGTATTATTGTATGAATTATTATTTTCTTCTTTCATATTATTTATTATTTGATTTAAATTTGCATATGGGAAAAATCTTCCCATAGCATCTTTATCTAAATTATTCAAATCACATGCATACAATTTTTCATTATATGGTTTTAAAAATTTTTCTACAATTGATTTTCCAAATTTTCCATATAACATGTCCAAAAAGCTTTCGTAATTTTCTTTTTCATTTTTATTATATAAATCATATAGACAGTCTATAAATTCCTGTTGTGGTAACTGATGTATATTCATTTGAAATGGATAATCAATTAATCTGTCTCCGTAATATATTTTTGTATTTTTTTCTTGGAATATTAATTCTTCATCCTTCATCAAATCTTCAAATAATTTTTTCATTTCATCTGTTTTAAAATGAAAGAAATGCCCTGCATAATCCCATAAATACTCACCTTTTTTTATTGTTCTGCAGTATCCTCCTACTTCATTTTCTTTTTCTATTATTAAATAATCATCTTTTATAAAGTTTGCAAATGTCAAACCTGATATTCCAGCACCAATTATTAAGTATTTTACATTCCTATTCATAAACTTTCTCTCCTTACTAAAATTTTTTTACATTATATCACAATACTTCGCTTTGTCAAATTCAAGGCTTTTAACTTTCTTTATTTATATTCATAAACTTTTTTGATTTAATTCTTCCTGGAATCCATAAAACAATTATAAAAATATTATTAACAATATTTTTAACTTTTTTCCTCCTCTGCCCAGTCAAATACCCAAACAAAATAAAATGCTTAATAACATACAACCTCTTACCAAAAGAAACCCCTTTCATATCCATATCATTCAAAATCTCATAAAAATACATATAATACCCAAATGGATTATTCACAAATTCCTTATCGATATTCTTTGTATATCCTTCTTCTTGATACTCACATACCATCATATACTCATTATTACAAATCATCTTGTAATCCTTATCCATTTTATGATACATTCTAGCTTCGGTAACAAATCTTTCATTATGCTCTAATTCATATCTATACTTTTTTCTAACTTCAGTAATAAAAGCTAATGCTTTTTCACCTGTTCCGCCTTCTTTAAAATATAAATCAAACATTGTTGTTTCTTCTTTTTTAAATGTATTTCCCATATTATTTCCATTTTGATCAATTTTTAAAAAAGCAAATGCATAAATATCTTTTCTTTCTTTGTTCTTTTCATATAAATCCTTAATTTTATCAAATGCTCCATCTGTAAAATAATCATCTGAATCACATTCTATCCATATTTCACCTGTTACATATTGTGCTAAATTATTTATTGCTGTCATTTTTCCTTGATTTTGTTGTTTGAAAAATTTTATTTTAATTTCATTTTTAGCAATATAATCTTTTATCAAATTTTCTGTTTCATCTTTAGAGCCATCATCCATTATTAACCATTCTATTTCATAATCATTAGATTTATTTTTTATTAAGCTTTCATATAATTTAGGTAAACATTTTGCTCTGTTATATGTTGCTGTTAATATGGAAAATTTCATTTAATCACCTACTAATTCTATAATTTTTTGCAACTTTTCTGTATTGTCATATTCAGTATTTGTTTGTGTATTATTAAATATTTTGTCATCATTATCATTTAATAGCTTATACAATCCATCATAAATTTCGTCTTCACTATTTTCTAATATCAACGCCTCTGGATAATTTTCTATGCACTCTCGTGCTGCTGTATTTGTTATTATTATTGGTTTGTTTAATATTTTTGCTTCTTCTAATACCATTCCATATCCTTCAAATTCAGATAATAAACAAAAATAGTTTGCATTTTTTATATATGGATATGGATTTTCTTTTTTACCTAATAAAACGAAAGTATCTTCTACATTTTCTTGCTTTATTAATTTTTGAAGATTTTCTTTTTCTGGTCCATCTCCAATTATATATACTTTGTGTTTTAAACCTCGATTTATTAGTTTACTATGAACTCGTATAAATCTATCTATTGCCTTTTGCTTTACTAATCTACATACTGTTAAAAAATTTATTGAATTATAGTCAAATTCAACTTTTATATTATAATTTGATTTTTTTATTACTAAATCTTTATCTATATAATTATAAATAACATGCATATTTTCTGTATTTAAATCATTATATATGTTTTGAAATTTTTCCATATTATCTTGACTTACAAATACTAAATCATTGTACTTCTTGTATATTTTTTTATCTATATATTTTTTTATTTTTGATTTTAAATCATTGCCAAATACTTTTTCTATGTCATTATGAATCCACGCTATTTTGTGAACATCTTTATTTTTTGTACTAAATAATCTTGTTATTGGTCCTTCTAAAAATGCTATTTCTGTGTCATAATTTTGTTTTATTTTTTTATTATAAATTATTTTGCTGAATAACAATATTTTTATTGGAATCCACATTTTTTGTAATTTTGTTAATTCATCATATCTGCAATTATATAAAGCTTTAAATTTTACATTTTTGTTTAAATCATTTTTTAGCTCTCCATTGTCATATATTGAAAATATTGTTATATCGTATTTTTCTGATAGCTTATTTGATATATCTACTAATACTCGCTCTGCTCCACCTAGTGTTAGGCTTGTTATTCCAAATAAAATTTTTTTAATTGTTATCACCTCTTTAAGCACTAAAAATAGCACAATATATTTTATATGTAAATTTATTTACTGTTTTCATATAAAAATTTTTTGCTGATTTATCTTTTTTTAGTATTTCATTTTTCTTCCAATTTGGAAATTCGTTATTTAGTCTTGTCCACGTTTCATTTAATAATTGTTTTCTTATTTTTGCATCTTCTATTTTTGTAATTCTAAATAACGAACTGCATAATAGTAATCGTGCGTATGTATATTCTAGCTCTGTTTTATATTCTTCATATAAATTGTTTTCTTTGTAATATTTTATTACATTGTCCATTATTGTGAATATTTCTTTTGTTCTTTCATTTTGCGTATTTGATATTGATGAACTTCTTTGAATATAGTGTATTAATGGTTCTTTTACAAATGATACTTTATTGTAATATGGAACCATTTTATAAAAGAATTCTACATCTTCATATCTTAGCCCTTTGGGGAACTCCATTTTGTGCTCTTCTATTAAGCTTCTTTTTATTAATTTATTCCATGCAACAACTCTTGCATATGTTAACATTTCTTTTTTGTTGTTATATATTTTCCCCGTATCAACTCTTTTTCTATCTGGATATTCCCATATAAAATCACATTCTACCAAATCACTGTCATCTTCTTTTGCCTTATTGTACATTTTTTCATATGTATCTAGCTCTACATAATCATCTGAATCTAAGAATGCAATATATTCTCCTGTTGCATATGGTATTCCGTAATTTCTTGCATCAGATAATCCACCATTTTTTTTATCCACTAATTTTATTTTATTTGGATATTTTTCTTGATATATTTCTATTAATTTTTTTGAATTGTCTGTAGAACCGTCATTTACAACTATTATTTCTATATCTTTTAAAGTTTGATTTACTAATGAATCCATTGACCTTACTATATATCTTTCTACATTATATACTGGTACTATAATACTAACTTTAGGCATATTCCCTCCTATTATCTTAATTTTAAATACCATCTTATGTTTATATTTAAAATTATTTTCTTTAGTAATTGTTTAAAATTTCTTGCTTTTATATTTTTTAATATTTTTCGCTTTTTAATTTCTTTTATATAGTATTTTTGATTTATTTTGTTTAAATCTTCTATTTTTAAAATTATATTGTTTGTATAATATATTTTTAAATTTTCTAATGTTTGTTTAGATATATTGTATTCTTTTATTTTTTCATTCATATAATCATAATGGTATAGCATATCTAATGCTCTTTTCATTATTTTTTGTTGGTCATTTCCTCGTGTTATACTTGAATTTGATTGATAATAATAATATCCATATACATTTGTTGATGCTACTTTTTTTGCCTTTAACATTATTAGTGATGTTAATGCAAAATCTTCATGTAATTTTCCTACTGGATATTCAAAATTATTTTCTTTCCAGAACTCGGTTTTATATAAGTATAACCACGCTGGTTGTAACATTACATCTTGATAATATAATGTATTAAATGCTTCTTCTCCTGTTTTTTCTTCAAATATTGGACCATCTACTTTTTCCGTTTCATTATAGTTTTCGTCTACTTTTACTAGTTTGTATTTTATCATATCGTAATCTAAATCTAAGTATTTTTGTAATTTTGAAAACAAATTTATATCTATGTAATCGTCAGAATCTAAAAAGCATATATAATCACCGGTTGCCTTTTGTATTCCATAATTTCTTGCATCTGATAATCCACCATTTTCTTTTTTGTAATATTTAATATTTTCATATTTTTGTAAATATGGTTGTATTATTTTTTCTGAACTATCTGTAGAGCCATCATTTACCAGTATTATTTCTACATTGTTGTAACTTTGACTTTCTACCGAATCAATACATTTTTTTAAATATTTTTGTGTGTTATATATCGGAATTATTACGCTTATTAATTTCATTTCCGCCTCCTAGCTTTTGAATTGCTACATACCACTTCAAATTTCTTGTGTAGTTTTCTTGTGTAGTTTTACTTCAATATAATATCCTCTATTTTTTTTATTATTTCGTTATTATATTTTTCTGGGTCAAATTTATTTTTTATTTCATAGCCGTTGTTTATAAATTCTTCCATTGCTTTGCTTATTTGTTTAACATCTTTTGAACAAACTATGCCATATTTTCCTTCTATATCTTTTTTACTATCTGATACATCTGTTGTTATTATTGGTTTATTAAACACCAATGATTCTATATATACAACTGGATATCCTTCAAAATTCGATGTTAAAATTACACTATCACATTCTTTAAAATATGGATATGGATTCTTTTTTGGTCCCAAAAATATAATTTCTTTTTCTAAATTTAAGTCTTTTACCTGTTTTTGGTAATTTCGTGTATCTGGGCCAACTCCAACTAATATTATTTTAAATTTATAGTTTTCTTTTTTTAATACCTCAGCTGACTTTATTAGTTTTGTTAACTGTTTTTGTTTTTCGTCATGTCTTCCTATATTCAAAAAAGTTATTTCATTTTTATCTTTTTTAAAATCTGTTATAACTTCTTCTGATTTTTTTATTATCTTATTATAGTCGATTAAATTATTACATACTATTAATTTGTCTTTTAAATTTTTATATCTATTTTCAAAATCTTTTTTAGATTCTTCTGACACAAATACTATTTTAGTAAACTTTTCTGCATTTACATTATTGAAAAATTCTAAATATTTTCTTTCATCATTTTCAAAGAAATTTAAATAATTATTATGTACCCATAATACACTATTTTTTGATGATGTTCTTGCTACAAATGATGATGATAATGAATATGTTGCAAATGATATAGCACAATCAAATTTGTTTTTATATTTTAATATAAATTTTAATCTATTTAATGCATTTTTTATTTTTGCTAGTATTTTATTTTTATTATAGCTTGGTGAATATTCTATAATTTTTATATTTTTATCTATTGTGTCTAAAAATATTCCTTCTTTTTTTTCAAGTACTAATGTTATGTCATACTGTTTTTTTGCTAAGTAATTTATTAATGTTACTAATGCTGTTTCAATTCCACCAAGATCTAAAGAATATGCTGCAAATAATATTTTTTTCACTATATTTCAGCCTCCATCTTAATATATTAATTACTATCTTTCTTATTTCGTTCTTCCATTCTTTTCATTTTTGCTTTATTTAGGTCTGCTTTTCTTGTTATATCTTTATATCCAACTGCAATTATTGCAGATACAACCATTGCAAATGATACTGCTTTCCATACACCACTTTCTAGTAAAACAATTGCAAATACTCCTAATATTGCACTAAATCCATATAATATAAATACTGCTTCTTTTTGTGTATACCCTCTTGCCATTAATCTATGATGTAAATGTCCTTTATCTGGCATAAATACTCCTTTTAGAGATTTTCTTTGGTAAATTCTTCTTACTATTGCAAATAATGTATCAAATATTGGTAATCCTAATACTATTATTGGTGCTACTATAACTATTGCAGTATATGTTTTTGCTACACCTAATATTGAAATTACTGCTAATGAAAATCCTAAAAAGTTTGAACCTACATCACCTATAAAGGTTTTTGCGGGATTAAAATTATATGGTAAAAACCCACTTATTGCTCCTGCCAATGCTGTTATTAATATTATTGATAATAATGGTGATTCATTTATTGTAAACACTATCATTAATGATATACATGATATTAGTGTTATTCCTGATGATAGACCATCTAATCCATCTATTAAATTTATTGCATTTGTTATACCAACTATCCAAAATACAGTTAATATATATGAAAACCATGGGTGAGCTTGTATTATATTATTTATTACTGGAGAATCCATATTTTCTATATTTATTCCACAAGCTACAACAATTATTGCAGAAATTGTTTGAGCTAGTAGTTTTAATAATGGATGTATATCTTTACAATCATCTATAAAGCATACAACTCCTAACACGGCAATACCACAAAAAAATCCTATAATTTCGGTAGCATGTTCCATTAATCCAAATCCGCCTTCTATTACCATAGATGTTAATAGATATATTACAGATACCACAAATCCTGATATTACAGCAATTCCACCTAATCTTGGCATTGGTCTTTTATTTATTCTTCTATCACTTGGCATATCTATTGCACCAACTTTTTTAGCTAACCTCATTGTATATGGTGTTATTACATATGCTGTTATAAATGCTAGTAAAAAAGCTATTATTATATCTCCCCACATAGTTTATATCCTTTCTTTAGCTGATATATATTTTAATTCTATTTAATCCACTCTATTATTGCATAAATCCATTTTTTTGTAAACAATCTTTTTTACATAATATTTATGTTTTATATTTTATTTAAATCACTACAATTTCATTTAGTTCACTATAGTGGACATTTTTTTCAATTTTATAGCTTTATTATCTATTTAGTAATGTACATATTAAGGTTCAAAAAAGAAACCCCAATTCTTGAGATTTCTTCTTTTACTTGATTCATTAAGCATTTTTATCAAAATATCTTTTTAATAATTCTAATCCTGTTATTATAACTCCACCTAGTATAAATGTAAGAATGTTAAATGTTGAAAATGTCATTGCTGGTTGTGGTATATCTAATGTTGTTGCTCCCATAACAATAGAATATAATGAACCTAACATCATTCCTAATATTGTATATACTGTTTGTGAACGGAATTTTTCTAAACACATTCTTATTAATTTTGTAAATGTTACTATTCCTGCAATCATACCTAATCCAAATATTATTAATACAGGCATTGCTGAAAAATCAAGTGATATAAAAGCTTTTACTTTTTCCATAATTGGTATGTATAAGCCAAATATTAATAATAATGTTGAGCCAGATATTCCTGGTAATATCATTGCTGATATTGCAATCATTGCAGCTATAAATATATAAATTATTGTACCTGCATTTAATACATTAACATCAATGCTTTTTCCTGCATGTGAGTTAAAAATTGTTATAGCTACTACTAATGCAATTCCTAATAATGTAAATACTAAGTTTTTATATTTTCCTTTTACAACCTCTTTTTCTTCTTTAATTACTACTGGTATAGCAAAAATTATAAATCCTATGAATAAAGAACTCATTGCATATATTTTGCTATTAAATAAGCTTGATAAGATGCTTGCTGCAAGTAAAAATCCTACTATCCATCCACATCCTATTTTTACTAAAAATCTTAGTGCAGTCTTTTTTTGTTCCATTTTTCCTCTAAATAAATCGTCTAATGAACCTATGAATTTGTCGTAAAATCCTAGTAAAAATGCTATTGTTCCTCCAGATACACCAGGTACGCTGTCTGCTAGTGCCATACAAAATCCGTTAATTAGATTCATTATGATATCTTTTAGTTTCTTCATTTTTTTTATTCTCTCCTTTTTATATTTTTATAATATCCACATTATTCCATAAATGCTTTGTAAAGTCAAATAAAATTTTATATTTTAAATTCCAGTTTCATACATAGAATAATACTTACCTTTTTTGGCTAATAACTGTTCGTGTGTTCCTTCTTCTATTATATTTCCGTTTTCTATGAATATTATTTTATCTGCATTTTTTATTGTTGATAGTCGGTGTGCTATTATAAATGATGTTGAATTTTTTATTAATTTATTAAAAGCATTACTTATTTTGTTTTCTGTTACTATGTCTATATTGCTTGTTGCTTCATCTAATATTAATATTGGTGGTTTGGTTAACATTACTCTTGCTATGTTTATTAGTTGAATTTCTCCTGGTGATAGCATATTTTGATTTTTTATATATGTGTTGTACCCTTCTGGTAATCTTTCTATAAATTCGTGTGCATATGCCATTTTTGCTGCTTGTTTGATTTCTTCATCTGCTGCATTTGGTGATCCGTATGATATATTTTCTTTTATTGTTCCTGTAAATAATTTTGTATCTTGAAGTACTATTCCTATATTTTTTCGTAAAAATTCTTTTGATATATTTTGTATATTTACACCATCTATTGTTATCTCGCCACTATTTATTTCATAAAATCTCATTAATAGATTTACAATTGTTGTCTTTCCAGCTCCAGTTTTTCCTACTATTGCAATATTTTGTTTTGGATTGGCTATTAAATTAAATTTTTCTATAAACTTTTTGTTATTGACATATGAAAAATATACATTTTTAAATTCTACTCTGCCTTCTATTTTATCTAATGGTACTATTTTAGAATTTTGTGGCTCTTCTTTTTCATTTAAATAATCGAATATTCTTTTTGCAGATGCTATTGCAGTTTGTATTTCTGATATTATTGATGTAATTTCATTAAATGGCCTTGTAAATACGTTTGTGTATACTAAAAATGTTGTTAAATTTCCAATCGAAAAATGTGCATCTGCTGTATTTTTTATTATCATGATTCCAGATATTGCAACTACAATATATGCTAAATTAGATACAAATCTTGTACTTGGATTTGTAAGTGATGAATAAAATTGTGATTTTATTCCTACATTTTTTAAACTTTCATTTTTATTTTTAAAATTGTTTTCAAAGTACTGTTCACTATTAAAATTTTTTATTGTCTTAAATCCAGTTAAAGCCTCTTCTGTATATCCATTTATATCTGATATTTTTTCTGCTCTTTTTGAAAATAACTTTGTGGTATTTCTTCCTACAAATCTTGAAATAATATACATTATTGGAGCAATACAAATTAAAATAACTGTCATTACCTTATTTATTTTTATCATTATAATTATAGAAATTATAACCGTAATAATTCCCATTGTTATTTTTGATACAGATTGAATTAATCCATTTGAGACATTTTCTACATCAACAGTAAATCTGTTTAGTGTATCTCCATATGGATTTTTATCTAAATATTTTAATGTTAATTTATTTGTTTTTTCAAATAAATCTGCCCTTAGAATTTTAGATGTTTTTGTAGCAAATTTTATAAGAGCTTTGTTTAATAGTAAATTTGAAATGAATAAAACAACATATATTAACAGTAATTTTATTATTTCTGTAATTAAATTTTCTTTTATAAACGGAATCGTACTGTCAATAGTCTTTCCTATATAAATTGGTGCTAATATTGTCATTATACTACTTAGAATTGAAAATATAGCAATGATAATTATTGAATATTTACTATTTTTTATATATCTCCTAAAATTTTTCATAATATTACCTTTCATCTTGTATTCTTGCGTCAAGGGTTGTCAATGGGGACGGTTCTGATTGACAACCTTTTGGTTAAAGGAAGGTTCAGAAAATATGTCAGAGGTTGTCAATCAGAACCGTCCCCATTGACAACCCTTTCCCATTGACAACCATTGACAACCCATTGACACACCTCGCTGATATGATTTTTATTTATCTTTTTTGTAGTTGAAATATTTGCTTATATATTTTTGATTCATTTAGTAATTGATCTGGCGTTCCTATGTTTTCTATGTTTCCGTTGTCTAGGACTATTACTTTGTCGCATTTTGATATAGTGGAAATTCTTTGTGATGCGATTAGTAGTGTTATTTTGTTTTCGTTGATGTAATTTAATATGTTGTTTAGTACATTGGATTCTGTTTTGTAGTCTAATGCGTTTGTTACATCATCTAACATTAATATCTGTGGATTTCCGTGTGAATGCTCTTGCTAGTGATATTCTTTGTTTTTGTCCACCTGATAGGTTGTTGGCATTGTTTTCTAGTTTTGTATTTTCTTTTTCTTTTAAATTTTGTACAAATTCGTAGCTTTCTGAATATTTAAGTGCTTTTTGTATATCTTTTTTAGGTATGTTTTTCCCCATTTTTATGTTTTCTTCTATTGTTGTGTTGTAGAAATTTGGTTTTTGCTCTATTAATTTTACTATTGATTTTATTTGTTCATTTGAGTATTCATTTATATTTGTTCCTAGTATGTTTAACTCTCCTTGGCTTATTTTGTAGCTTCTATTTATTAGTTGTAATATTGTTGATTTTCCAGATCCTGTTAATCCTATTATTCCTATTTTTTCGCCTTTTTTTATTTGTAGATTTATATTTTTCAAAAATGTTTTGTTTTTATCATATTCAAAATTTACATTTTTAAATTCAATTGCAATATCGGTATTTTTTATTTTAATATTTTTTCCTTCATCATCTTTTTCTGGTATTTCTTGTAATATTTCTTTTATTCTTTTATATGATACAAAACTTTTTGTATATATTGTTATTAAATTTGACAATACTATTACTGCTAATATCATTTGTGATATATAGTTTATTATTGCTATTAAATTTCCTTGTGGCATGTAATCGTTGCTTATTTTTATTCCTCCAATATATACGACTAGTGCTATTGTAAAATCAAGTATTACAACAGATACTGGATTTAATAGGTTCGAAAATATATTGGCCTTTTGTGATAATTTATAATTTTCATTATTTGATTTTTGAAATTTTTGCTCTTCTAATTCTTCTGTACCAAAACTTTTTACAAGTCTTATATTTAATAAATTTTCTTTTACTTTTAATGCAATTTCATCTAATTTTGTGTTCGCTTTTTGTTGATATTTTGAAGTTTTTTTTATTATTACATATATACAAACTGCAAGAATTACTGTTGATACAAAAAGTATTTTCGAAATTGTACTATCAAGTACATACACCATTATTAAAGACCCCATAAATATAAATGGAACTCTAATTACCAATCTTATAAACATTGTTACTGCTACTTCTAAGTTTAAAATATCGTTTGTTGCTCTATTTACAATTGCAGATGTTCCATATTTTTCTATTTGTTTATTGGACAATTTTAAAATATGTGAAACCAATTTGTTTCTTAGCTCTGTTCCATATTCTTGAGATGTTTTTGCAGCAATATATTGTGCAATTACTGCACACACTAAGCCAATTATTATTAATACAAGCATTATTATCGTATACTTAATTATTATATTTATATTGGTATTTGACAAGTTATTTATTATTTGCGCTATTATGAATGGCAAAAATACTTCTACTATTGCTTCTATTAATTTGAATATTGGACCTATTATTAGATCTTTTTTATACTTTGATAAAAATTTTAACATAATTAATCCTTTTAATTTTATTTAGATTTTATGGCTAATACCTATAAACCTTTCTACTCACCAATTGTAATATTTTGCTTTATACTTTTCAATATAATTTATAATTCATTTTTCATATCATCAAAAACATTCTTTTTAATATACTTAAAATAGATATTACAATTTTTAAGGAGATTTAAAATGTTAGTTTTTAAAAAGATACAACTCAAAATAAAATTAATTATTATATTTATTATTTTATTTTTAATTCTTTCATCTTTTTTTATTTATTATACAGTAAAAGCAAAACAAACTTCTGACATTTATGTTCCAATTATTATGTACCACAGTATTTTGAGATCTAAAAGTGGAAAATATATCGTTCACCCTGACACATTAGAAGCAGATTTAAATTATATTAAAGAAAATGGATATACAACTATAACAATAACAGATTTAATTAACTATGTTTACTCAGACTCACCTTTACCAGAAAAACCAATAATTATAACTTTTGATGATGGACACTATAATAATCTTACATATTTACTTCCTTTACTTGAAAAATATGATATGGTTGCTGTTATTTCTATTGTTGGCAATTACACAGATAGTTATTCTAAAACAAACGAAACAAATCCAAATTACAGTTATTTGAGATGGTGTGATATAAATGATATGATGAAAACTAATAAAATTGAATTTCAGAATCACACTTATAATATGCATAGTATGAGCAACTCAAGAAATGGCTGTATGAAGAAAAAAAATGAATCGATAGAAACATATTCTTCTATATTAAAAAATGATTTATCTAAACTTCAAAATGAATTTCAAACTAATACTGGATATGTTCCAAATACCTTTACATATCCCTTTGGAGCCATAAGCAATGCCTCTCTAAATATTGTTAAAGAATTAGGATTTAAAGCTAGTTTGTCTTGTGGTGAGGGTATAAATATTATTACAAAAGATCCAGAATGCCTATATCAATTAAAACGTTACAATAGATCTGGTAATATTAGTACCAACTATTTTTTTAAAAGATTTGAAAAAAATATTCATTAATGAATATTTACATTTTGTATTGGAGATATTACCTTTAGGTGGTGATAATATGACTAGTAAAGAACTTTTATATGTTGAAGATGCTTTAGGACATGAAAAATTTATGAAAACAAGTTCATGCTCTACTTCAAGTCAATTAAAAGATGTTAATCTTTCAAATTATGTAAAACAATTAGAAAAAATTCATACAGATTTATTTAATAATTTTTTAAATTTATTATAGGAGGACATTATGGAAGACAAAGATTTAATGGAAAAAGAACTTTTAGTTATAAAAGGCGTTTGTGATTTATATATGCACGGTACAATAGAATCAACTACAGCTGAAGTTCATAATACTTTTAAAGACGCTTTAAATACAAGTTTAGATATTCAAAATAAAATTTACAATCTTATGGCTGAAAAAGGTTGGTATAAAACGGAGCTCGCAGATCAAGCAAAAATAGAACAAGAAAAACAAAAATGCCAAAACTAGTTTACTTTTCTCTAATATTATGTTATATTAGTTAGTATAAATCTTTTGGAGGTGAAAAAATATGACAAAAATCTTTTCTAAGAAATTTGTCATTACTGATCAGGGCTATATAAGCCCTCAAGGAGACCGGGTATGGTGTATTCAACCCATAAACGGATGCAAATTCACTGAATTTTACATTCATACGAGCGCAAATTCTCATTTATATATTTGTATTCCCAAATACAAATATTACTCACCGGAAAAATTCATTCCGGTAGACATTTTGGCAGATTCTATCAAGACAATTTGTCAAATTATTTTTAAGGAAACCAAAATTCCACCGGCTATCCGGATCAAACCGCCGAATCCGCACCTATTTTCTGCGTGCCTAAAGGCAGGATTAAAACACAGTCCATTGGACAGAACAATTATGATTTATAATCCTTAACTATTCAATTGGACTTCGCACAAAAAGACATACTGTAACCAGTATGTCTTTTCTGTTTTTATTTATTATTATTTTTACAAGCTTTTACCCATAAGATTCTTTTATCTTCATAATCTTCAATTTTATAAGTAACATCTTTAGTTTCAATCACGGGCTTTTCACTATCTTCAGGTATTCTTCCTAGCTCCTTTGTTAAAAAACCTGATAGTGTATCATAATCCCCATCTGGAATTTCAATATCAAGTATCTTTTTGAGTTCAGAAATAGTAACGCTTCCTGATATTTTATATGTGTTTTCATCAATTTTTTCATAGTCATTTTCTATTTCATCATATTCATCAAAAATATTACCAACTAGCTCTTCTAAAATATCTTCCATTGTTACTATTCCTGCTGTTCCGCCATATTCATCAAGAACAATTGCAATTTGTCTTTTATTTTTTTGAAGCTCTCTAAATAATTCATTTATAAGTTTATTTTCTGAAACAAAATATGCCTCTCTCATTATCTCTTTAATTTTTATCTTTTTATTTTGGCTTATATATTTTAAAATATCTTTTACATATAAAATACCCTTTATTTCATCTATAGTTTCTTCATATACAGGTATTCTACTATATTTATATTCATCCAATTCGTTTAATTTTTCAGATATATCTTCTGATATTTCTATTGCAAAAATATCTTTTCGGTGTATCATTATTTCAGAAACAGTTTTATCATTAAAATCAAATACATTATTTATTAGCTCTTTTTCTTCTTCATCAATAGCTCCTTTTTCTTCTCCAACATCAACCATAATCCTTATTTCTTCTTCTGTAACTATTTCTTCTTCATTTTCGGTTACACCAAATATTTTTGAAACTAAATTTGTTGATGCAGTTAGTAATTTTACAAATGGTGCTGTAATGATAGATATTGTTTTAATTACACCAATCGTAAAGTAGGCAAATTTTTCGCAATACTTCATTGCTAATCTTTTTGGTACAAGCTCTCCAAAAACTAAGGTAAAATATGATAACAAAATTGTTATTATTATAATAGATACACCTTTCCACGTTCCTAAACTTATACTTGGAACTAAGTTATTTAATATCGGAGCTAATTTTTCTGCAAATGCATCTGATGCAAATGCACTTGATAAAAAGCCTGCAAGTGTAATTCCAATTTGTATTGTTGCTAAAAACTTACTTGGATTTTTTAACATTTTTGAAATTTGAATTGCCTTTTTATCCCCATTTTTAACATTTTTCTCTATTTTAGCATCACTTAAAGATATAAATGCAATTTCTGTTGCAGCAAAAAAAGCATTTATTAATATTAAAATTACTAATATGATTATTTGACCCATAATAAAGTTTTAACTCTCCTTTTTTATAATATTTTACGCATTCTACGAATTCTATATTATATTTTTTTAAAATTTTTGTCAACAAATTTTTATTATATTTTATAGCTCTTATCAATTATCAAAATTTTTTATTTATTATCTTAGCTTTACTGCCATACTATATCACTTAGCTCTGTTAAAACATTTGCTCCATCTTTAATTAAATTATTTGTCCCTATGGAATTTATAAAATTTATATTTCCAGGTATTGCCCATACCTCTTTTCCCTGATCTATTGCATAATTTGCAGTAATTAATGATCCACTTTTTTTACTTGCTTCTACTACAATTACAGAATTTGAAATTCCACTTATTATTCTATTTCTCCTTGGGAAATTTACTTTTTCTGGTTTTGTTCCTACAATATATTCAGAAATTATTAAACCATCATTTTCTAAAATTTCATAATATAATTTTTCGTTTTCTTTCGGGTAAATTTGATCTAAACCACATCCAATAACTGCAATTGTTTTCCCTTTTGCTTTTAAAGCTCCAATATGTGAATATGCATCTATTCCTTTAGCCAATCCACTGGCTATATTAACATTTCTTTTTGCCAATTCATACGAAAAAAAATAAGCATTCTTTTTTCCATATAAAGATGCCATTCTTGAACCAACAATTGCAACTGTTTCATTATTTACATTTTTGGTATTTCCCTTCATATATAAAACTATCGGTCTATTTTTTATATAATTTAACTTTTGTGGATAATCCTTGTTTGTGTAATTTACAATTTTTATATTGTTTTTTCCCATATAATTTAAATATACATTCAAATTTCTTTTATAAAAATCATTACTTAAGTCTAATATTAATGATTCTGATAAAAACTTATTTGTTTCTAACTCTTTTTTATTAAGGTTCCATATTTCTTTTATATTACCATACTTTTTCAGTAATAATTCAAATATTTCAAAAGTCAAATTTTTTATATGTGATATCCATATCCAAAATTCTAATTCTTCTATATTACTTTCCTCCTTTTCATTAATTTAATAAAGTCAATGTTTAATAGCCTTTTTAAATTTTATTTATATTTTATTTTCACATCTTTGTTTTGGAATTTTACAGAATATAATTTTTTAAGAAATTTTATTTTAATTAATTTTTTGCATTGATATAACAAATTTTTTTATTATTTTATAGTATTTTTACTAACTTTGCAAGGATTTTCAACAAACAAATTTCGACAAAAAAATAACATTCTTGTTTAATTTATCTCATTTATAATTTACAAATAATAGTAATAAATCATATCATTTAATAATTGACAAATTCACATTTTTATATATAATACATATATGAAAAATTTAATAGTTGATAAAAAATATAATAATAAAAAATTAATAAATCTTTTAATGGATACATTTGATGGCTTATCTATGTCAACAATATACAAAACTTTACGAAAAAAAGATATTAAAATTAATGATAAACGAATATCTGAAAATTGTCTGGTACGAACAGGAGATGATATAAAAATATATATTGCAGATGAATTTTTATATAAAAAGATAGATGTTCCAATAATATATGAAGATAACAATATTTTAATTTTCAATAAACCATCAAATTTAGAGGTAACCGGATCCAACTCACTAACAGCATATGCCAAAAAACTTTTTGAAAAAAAAGAAAACACATTTATAGAGCCCTGCCACAGATTAGACAGAAATACATCTGGATTAATATTATTTGCTAAAAACGCCACTAGTTTAAATGAATTACTTTATGCTTTTAAACATCACCAAATAGAAAAGCATTATATATGTGCAGTATATGGTATTCCACAGATAAAAGCACAAAGGTTAGAATCATATTTATTTAAAGATTCCAAAAAATCTCAGGTATATATTTCCGATGTACCAAAAAAAGGTTATCAAAAAATCATAACATCATATACTTTATTAAAAATAAATAAAGAAAAAAATATAAGTTTACTAGATGTTCACCTAGAAACCGGCAGAACACATCAAATAAGAGCTCATCTTGCCCACATAGGATTACCAATATTAGGTGACGGAAAATATGGTGTAAATAAAATAAATAAGAGCTTTAATTTATCACACCAACAATTATCAAGCTATAGTATAAAATTAACTTTCCAACCCAATTACACATTATATTACTTAAATAACATAGCATTCAAACAAACAAATTTACCTTTTATTAATTTATTTTAAAATACTAAATTTTTAGTATACTATTTTTATTAATAAATCTCTTCATAAAATATATAATTTAATCATAAAATTAATAAATACCAATTTTATATTTACAACAAAATAATTTAATATGAAACAAGTTACAAAAAGCTTTTTTTTTGAATAAAATATGTATATCAATATATTTTTTGTGAATACTATATTTGTTCAAGAAAGGAGCTTTTTTTGTATGATTTCAATATGTTTAAAAACTAATAACTTACATTCGTTAAACTACATAGAGCAACAATTAAACCAAACTACCCTTTCTCAAATATTCTATTCGCAAAAAAAATTCAAAATATACAATAACATTATAATTCATTATTTGGGAGATATGCCAAATGAATTTTATAACGTTTTTTCAGATATACTATCTAATTTGATAATAGCTAATTATGAAAAAACATTTATAAAACAGCAATTGCAATTTGACTTTTTTTATTTTTCTTTAGAAGAAAAAAAACAAATACAACAGTCAACACTTGATAATTTAAATACCCAAATAAACCAAAAACAAAAACAAACAATTTTACACAATTGTATACAAGATTACTTTTTAGAAAATTCCACTTGCATATTAGATGGTTTTATAAATTTTAGACTTTATAATTATAAGAATTTTATAGACCTAATTTTAGAAAATACAATAAATGATTATGTTATAAAAAAGGAATATGCAGAATATGTAAATTTATTGTCTGAATATATAAGTATTCAAGAGCCACAAACAGATTGTATTCATCTAATATATGGAAAAAACTTAAAATTACTTTTAGATAATAATAAAAATGTTATAACAGATACAACAAATTCAACTGTATATTTATCTGATATTTCTTTTTCTACAAATGATTTTATATTAAATTCTATATTATCACTATTGCCTCATAAACTCTACATTCATTTATCTGATAATATTGAAGATAATTTTATACAATTTTTGAAACTCATTTTTAAAGGTAAATTTGTTATTTGTAATAACTGCAATATTTGCAATTTATATTTTTCCCAAAAAAATATAATAAACAATAATAAACAATAATTTATAACTTTAATCAATTACTAAATATAATTTAGAAAAATTGATTACTTTATAAATTATTGTTTATTACTTTTATATGTTCATTTTATATTACATATAATTTTTAATAAAATTCACTTATTAAATTATATACATTTGTATATCCCATTGAAATTAATATATTTTGTGCCTTTTTGCTTCTAATTCCACTTGTACAATATAAAACTATATACTCATTTTTATTTTTTACCTTTTTTTGGAAGTCTGATTTAACTTTATATAGTGGTATATTTATTGCACCATTTATGTGGCCCTCTTTAAATTCCTGTTCACTTCGTACATCTACAATAATTGTTGGATATTTGTTTATTATTTCTTCCATTCCTTTGTAATCTATATTTTTTTCAAAACATCTTGTATAACAACAACACCTTCTTCTTATGTTACTCACCCTCTTTCAAATTAATAATTATATATAAATTTATTTTTATTGTAATAACTAACTATTTCGCATAAACAAAAAAATAGCGAATATAATATATTATATTCGCTATTTTTTATTTTGATATTTTATTTTTTAGCTACTGCCTTCGCTTTAGCTGTTTGTTTTAAAAAGTTGTTATTTAAGAATATCATTATTAACATATATATTGCAACTGCACCGATAATAGCAATTTTATCTATTGGATATCTTGTAATTGCTATTATTGCCATATATAATGCTTCTGCTAATACTGTTACTATAATACTTCCTACTACAGTTTTTGCTATTCCTAGTTTGTTAAATCTTATTGCAAAATAAACTAATATTAATACTGCTGAAATTCCAGTATATACTACATATTGTTTTGCCATATCAACTAATCTTACTCTTGGAATATCTGTTACAGACATAACTTGAGATACCTTTATTGATGATACTTCATTTGTTAATTGATATTTTTCATTTATTTTGCTATTTAAATTTTTTAATTCATCTTTTGTTATTAAAGATGATTCAATTTCAACATATTTTGCGTCATCTGAAGATTTTTCAACCTTTGTATCTTCTTTTGCAAATACTTCATTTGCAATTGCTTTTATATCATCTACATTGTAATCTTCTTTTCCTATTGAAATTGTTATCTTTTGGTTTATGTTGTATTTTTCATTTACTTTATTTCTTAAATTTATTAATTGTTCATTTGATACATCATCTACACTTATTACGACTTCATCATTATATATTCCAGCTTTTTCAAAATTTGCCTTATTTTTTCCAAACACTTCATCTGCTATAGCATGTATATCATTCATATTAAAATCTGTACTAATTGGAACAGTAATTGCTTTATGTGCTCTGTATTTAAAGTTTACATTAAAACCTTTTAGTGCAACAACTATTATTCCAATAATTGTGATAATTATTGTTATCAAAAATAACTTTTTCTTCATTCTCTTTTACACCTCTCCCACAATTATTTATCTATTAAAACTTTTGTAATAATTATATTATATATAAACATTACTATTATTCCCCAGAAAATTGTCATTCCTAAAGTTGCTAATTGTAAATATGGAGCACAACAAAATACTATTGCTATTATAATAACTGGTATTAAAATATTAAGTAAGTCAACAAAGTTTTCCTTAAATGTTTTATCATTTTGTAATGTTCTTAAAATTAGCACATAATTAGATACTACTATTGTTGCTAATCCTAAAATTCCAAATAATGTTATTTCAACATTTGTATATCTTAATACTAGTAATATTGAAGCTACAAGTCCTACTAATGATAGTACTGGTAATATTGCTTTATTTTTTAATTTAATTATTGCATATATTAGCATTAAAGCACCTATAATAATTGCTATAATAACAATTGTTTTAATATTAATATTTGATGATACTATTGTAATTGAATCAGATTGATATTCTACTGGAATAGACCCTGTTTTTATTATAGAAACTAGTACTTGTGCACTTTCATAATTTTTTTGTAATTTCTCTCCTTCAGTACCTTGTCCTAAAACTAGGTCTAATGCACCATTTTTAGCGCTTGATACAAAATTTACTGCTGTGTCACTATATAAAGTTTCATCATCTAATGTGAAAGCAAATGTTGCTTCTTTTTCATTTCCTTCACTATCTGTATAATTTGTGTTTGCATTTTTAAATATATTTTTTGCATCTTTTGTAAATTCTATATTTAATAATATCATTGGTGTTGGATAATTTGTTGAATCTATTTTGGCTGATGCATCTTTAAAACCATTTGAATCTACTAATACTTCGTTTGTACTTTGATTTTTTATTTGAGCTTTTCCTTTTGAAACTAATTCTGTTATATAACTAGAATCCATTGAAGTTGGTACTTCTATAACTAAACTTCCATTTTCTTCGTTTAATCTTATATCATACTCATCAGATTTTAATGATGCTAATCTTCTTTCTATTATATTTTTTGAATTTTCATAATCCTTCTTTTTATCTTCTTCTGATTTTTCTTCTGTTTTATTTTCTTCTGTATTTGTTTCTTCTGTCTTGTTCTCTTCAGTACTATTTTCTTCTTTAGTACTTTCATCATTATTTTCTGTTTCAGATTGTGTATTTTTGTCTGTTGTATTTTCTGAATTTGTTTGCTCTTTTACAGAAAAAACTGCTACTTTTCTTTCTTTAAAATCTTTGCCTAATGAATAATCCTTTACTAAATTTTTTCCTTTGTATACACCTACAAATGATACTAAGGATACCAATACTACAAATAACATTGCTAATGTAATTTTTAATGTGTAATTTTTTTTCACTTTGCTTCCTCCTTTTTATCCTTCATATTTTTAATAAATTTATATCATTAATTGCTTTATAAAACTAATGAATAAAATTACTAAGTATGGTATTTGGCATAATTTTATTAATGTCCTTACATTTTTAAATTTTATATTAAAACATAAAAAATATCAACTATATTTTACAAAATTTTGATATTTTATAAATTCAAATTTAATTACTTTTTATCTTCGATGTTTTATGTTTACACCAATTATTCCTCCTAATATTCCAAGTACAATTCCCGTAATTAGCATATATATTGTTTTTGCATTTATTGAAAAATCATTATTTACAAAACTAGATGCCAAATATAAAACTATCATATATATTACTGAAATTACTATTCCATTAATTATTCCGTATTTTTTTAATTTTATACTTGATATTGATGTTCCTATTAATAAACTAACTCCAGAAATTATAATTATTATAGTATTTATACTTTCCTCTTTAATATTGGTTTTAACTAATAACCAAGAAAAAATAAGTATTGAAACTATACTTATTGCTATTGCTATAATTGTTCCCTTACACATAGATTTTAATGTATCCATAAATACCTCCATAAAAATATTCTATCTATATAAAAATATTATTTATAAATATTTTTTAGAACATTATAACTATATAAATATATAATAATTTTGTTTAATAAAAAAGCACAAAAATATTATACAAATATGTTTAATATTTTTGTGCTTACTTTATTAATCTTGAAAATCATATACATCTTTAAATTTTTCTTTAAAAATTGCATATACAGTTTGTAATGTTTTTTCGTCTACACTTAAATATTCGTCTTGGTCGCCTTCTGTTTCTTGAACTCTTAAAATTACAACTTCTTCATTATCATTATCAACTGGATATAGTACTACATAATTTTCATTTTCTAGCTCTATTAAATCTAAAAATTCAAATTTTATTTCATTTCCATTTTCGTCAGTTAAGGTAAATAACTCATCATCATCAGTTATTAAATCTTCTTCCTCTCCAAAAAAATCTTTACTCATTATATCTTCTCCTTTCACATAATTTTCTTTAGATATGTTTCTAATATATATACTGCAGATATAGTATCTACAATACTTCTTTTTTTATGTTTATTTACATTTAAGTAATTCATTGTTTTATGCGCTTCTACAGTGGTTAATCTTTCATCTATTGTTTCAATTGGTATTTTTCCAAATTTACACTTCATTTTATGTATAAATTTTTCTGTTACTTCTGCTCTTTCAGTTTTTGTCCCATTCATATTTATAGGCATACCTATAACAATTGTTGTAACATTGTATTGTTCAATTAGCTCTTCTAGTCGTTTTAAAACTATTTTATCACTACCATTACGGTTAATTGTTTCTAATCCCTGTGCAGTTATTCCTAAAGGGTCTGTTATAGCTATTCCAACTCTCGCATCACCATAATCAATTCCTAATATTCTCATTTTATTCTTCAAGTCCTATATAAAATTTCACCATTTTTTCAAGTAGTTCATCACGTTCTACTTCTCTAATTAAATTTCTTGCATTATTATGACTTGTAATGTATGTTGGATCTCCTGATAATATATATCCAACAATTTGATTTATTGGATTATACCCTTTTTCTTTAAGAGCATCATATACACTTTTTAAAATTTCTTTTGTCTTTTGATTTTTTTCTTTTTCAACATAAAAACTTACGGTTTCGTCATTTACCATAATATACCTCCTTTATAAACAACTTATGTCACTTTCTTTTGAATCAGCACTTTCTAGATATTGAGATAAACTTTTTAGTACTTCTTCTAGCTCTGTTTCCTTAAAATATGTTGTCATTACGATATTTACTTTTGGTGCAACAACTAGTCCATTCATTTTTTCGTTTAAACTACCAACTATTCTAATTCTTAATTTTTCTAAATTTTCTTTTACATCTTCCATAAACTTTTCTACACCATCTAAATCGCTTCCAGAGAACACAATTGATATTTCATCGTATGAATATTTTACACAAAAATACTCTGGAGATAGACTTGATTTAAAAAAATCGGCAATTTTTACTAATACTGCATCTGCTGTTTTTCTACTAATTTTATCTTCTATCTGTCTAATATTTATAATTTTTATTAATGATACTATAGATGTTGGATATTTGTCAATTGTTTTTCTTGCTGTTCCATATAAATATTCATATGTTCTTAATCCTGTTATTTTATCTTCTTTAGCCATATTTTCCAACACTCTTTGATTTCTAATACATCTTATAGCAGATAATAAGTTATTTTTTATTACATCCAATATTGTTGTATCTATTTTATCAAATTCGTGTGGTTTACTTCCTTCTATTAGCCAATAACCTATATATACATTATCAATATACATTGGGAAAAAAATTGCTGATTTTGCTCTTTCAAATTCCATTTCTAAATATGGCAATTTTTCATTTTGATCTACAGTAATATATTTTGGAGTAGCACTTTTACTGCTCTCCAAAAATATATCTTGGTCAAGTATATTTTCAAAAGTATGCCAATGCTTTTCATTTACATTTGAAGCTTCGACCATATATTTTGTACCATTAAATATTACTATTGTAGAATACTTTATTTCATATTTTTCTATTATTATATTATTTATGCTATTTATTTTTTCATCTGATGAAGCTAAGTTCTCTCCTATTACTTTCATAAAATCTTGTATAACGCTTAAAAACTTCACTTTTTGATTTGTATTTTTTAATTTTCTTAATTTTTCGTTCATATTATATATTTTTGTACCCAATACAAATATTACTCCAAGTAAAATTAACATAAAAATTATTAATACTGTTATTACAATGTTCAAAAATATCACCTACCAATTAACCTGCTTTTATCTCTTTTTCCCTTTTATAGGATATATCTCTTTTGCCAATTTATTAAAACTGTTTATTAAACCTTTTGAATATCCTCTTATTGTCAATTTACATTCTGCTATTTCATCTAAATATTTAGCATAATTCTTTTCTTCAAATGGAATAGTTAAATACTCAATTTTATTTCTGTCAAATAAATCTAACTGATATGTTGTATCTGGAGAATTATATACTGACATTGCAGAAATTAGAATTCTTTCATTTATTTTGTTTACACGTAAACATTTATTTATTATTATTCTTAATTTGCTTTCATTTAATTTATTATTCATTTTTAATTTTTTCATAAATGATGTCAATGGTTGAATTGTCAAAATATCTAAACTTTGAATTAGATATATTTCCTGAGCTATATCAAAATACTCTAAATCTGTTTCTAAATCACAATCTAATAGTATAAGTGATGTGTCATTTAGTATAGTATTTATAATTTCACCTTTATTTTCAATATCTTCATCTGAATTTGGTAAAGATGTGTATACTGTTAAATTTTTGTTTACTTTTATTCCATCTGCAATTCCACTTTTTAATTTTTCAAAACAAGAATATGCAATTCCTCTTAATCTTTCCTCATTTTCAGTATATATATAATATGAATTTTTATTTTTTGTTAAATCTAATATTGATATTTTTATGCCTTGTTCTGATAATAATTGTGCAATATTATTTATTATAAATGATGTTCCATTTCCGTGTGCTCCAACAAATGCCACAATTTTCTTTCCTTCAGCTATATTAATTTTGTTAGTATTTTTTTCATCAGAGCTTGTACTTGTAGTATTATTTATTTCATTTATTTGTTTTGATATATCATAATTTGGATTATAGTTTTTATTTTTTATTCCACTAAATTGACCTTGTATATTTCCTATTGTTGTATCATTTATTTTCAATTTATCATCATCTAAATTTAAAATATCAAAATCATCATCGTCTTCATCTGATTCACTATTTGAGTTATCTTCTTTTAATACATCAGAATCTTCATCATCCAAATCGATCAAATCATCATCATCATCAAGATTTAATATATCGTCGTCATCATCTGTACCATCATTTGACTCTTTATCGTTTTTATCATCTAGGTCTAAAATGTCATCATTTGATTCGGTTTCGTTTTCGTCATCTAAGTCTAGGTCTAAGTCATCATTATCTGATTCTGTTTCGTCTTCGTCATCTAAGTCTAGGTCTAAGTCATCATCATCTGATTCTGTTTCATCTTCGTCGTCTAAGTCTAGGTCTAAATCATCATTATCTGATTCTGTTTCGTCTTCGTCGTCTAAATCTAGATCTAAGTCATCATCATCTGATTCTGTTTCATCTTCGTCGTCTAAATCTAGATCTAAGTCATCATCATATGAATCTGTTTCGTCTTCGTCATCTAAGTCTAGGTCATCGTCATCTGATTCTGCTTCATCTTCGTCGTCTAGGTTTAAATCGTCATCATCTATATCTAGGTTATCATCGTCTAAATCTAGATCTAAGTCATCATCATCTGACTCCGTTTCATCTTCGTCATCTAAGTCTAGGTCATCGTCATCTAATTCTGCTTCATCTTTGTCGTCTAAGTTTAAATCGTCATCATCTAAATCTAGGTCATCATCGTCTAAGTCTAGATCATCATCATCTGATTCTGTTTCATCTTCGTCGTCTAAATCTAAGTCATCGTCATCTGATTCTGTTTCATCTTCATCGTCTAGATCTAGGTCATCGTCATCTGATTCTGTTTCATCTTCGTCATCTAAGTCTAAATCATCATCATCTAAATCTAAGTCATCATCGTCTAAGTCTAGATCATCATCATCTGATTTTGTTTCATCTTCGTCGTCTAAATCTAGGTCATCATCATCTATATCTAAATCGTCGTCATCTAAATCTAAGTCGTCATCATCTATATCTAGATCATCGTCATCTAAATCTAAGTCGTCATCATCTATATCTAAATCGTCGTCTAAATGCTCACTCTTTTTTGGCTTTGCATCATTCTTTTTTTCAATATTTGAATTTATTCCATCTTTTATATTATTTTCTAAGTCGTCTTCTATATCATCTTCTAAATCATCTACATCATCAAAATCGTCTTTTAGCTCTATTTTTTTTCTGTTTGGCTGTTTCTTTTTATTTTCTTTATTGCTTTCAGATTCAACATCAGCAAAATTTTTATTTAAATCTTTTTTACTTTCTTTATTTTTCTCTTCATTTTTCTTTGTAATATTTTTACTACTTTTCACATCTAAACTTTTATCTTTTTCTGATGTGTTTTCTTTTTCATTCTTCTTTTTGCTTATTTTTTCAATATTTTTTTCATCGTTACTTTTCTTTTTATTGCTTTTAATTGTGACTTCATTTTTTTCATTTTTTTCTACTACTTTTACAGTAGCATCATTTTGTTCTTCACTTTCCTGTACTTTGCGAGGTCTTCCTCTTTTTCTTTTTATTGTAGTTTCAGTAACTTTCTCTTCTTTTTCTATGTTTTCTTCTTTACGAGGTCTTCCTCTTCTTCTTTTTTCTTCTACATCTTCGTTTTTTATATTCACTTCAGATTTTTTTTCATTATTTTTTTCATCTTTCTTTTGTTTTATAAACTCTATATATTTATTGCTTTCACCTTTTAATAATTTTCTTGTTCTCATAGATAAAGCTTTTATAATAAGTTCAATTTCATTATCGTTAAAATTTGAAAACAAGCTTTCAAATTTTCTTACGCATTTTTCTTTTGGTAAGTCAACTTTGTTTAGATACTTTACTATTTTTTCCAAATCATTTTTAGCATTTTCAGTAGAATTTTTAGTTTGCTCTTTTACCTTTTTTACACTACTTTTTTCCTTTAGTTTTGTAACTTCTGGCTCTATTTTGTAGTATTCCTTTGCTTGCTTATTTGTTCTAGGTCTTTTTATTAAATCATATATTTTTCTTTTTACTCTATCTTTACCTATTATAGCATTCAATATATTCATTTCATATAAATATTTAAGCATCATATCATTTTCGCAAATAAGAATTATTGGAATTTGCTTATCTTTCCTAACAGCAACCTTTGTTATATTTTTTAGTCTATTTAATATTAATTTTAATTTATTATCACTTTGATTTATTTTAGAATCTATATCATCACTAATTACAATTCTATCATAATTATTATTCTGTTGTAATTCTTTATAAATTGCACTAAAGTTTTTTACTTCTTTATACTCCAGCTTTTTATCATAGTCTTGCTGATATTTACGAACTATACTGTTAACAATATTATCTTCATCCTTTACTGCAAATAAAACCTTCATTCGTATTACCTCCATTTTTTATTTTTATTTTTTCCCAGATATTCTTTTAAATACGCCTTTTCCATCTGTTTTTTTAGGAATTATTACATCCTTGCTATTTACACCCAGCTCTTTTGTTAAATCTCTTGTAATAATACTATAATTTTTATTTTGTTCTACTAATTTTTTTACACTTTCCTTTGCTACTTTTGAATACTCATTTGAATTTTCTTCTAATATTAATTTAACATCTAATGGTAATCTCATTATTATTAGTTGAAGTTGCTCTTCTGTATACATTTTTGACAATTTTGCAAATCCACGAACACATTTGTCTACTTTGTCTTTATATGTGTTAAAAAATTTCAATATACTCATTAATTCTTTATCACTTACTATTTGATTAGGATTAGATGATGTATATCTTAGTTTATCTGGAGCTATATTATATAATACCTTGGCAATTCTTTTATTTCGTGGCTTATCTATTAATGCACAAACATTTTGTATAGTTCGCTCCTTGCCTAATAAAATATTATACACACCTAAAACAAACAGTTTCGATATTATAGGGTCTCTTTCACTTCTTCTATCACTACATAATAGTATAATTGGAATAGCAGTTCCGTCATCTTTATATGCTTCATCTGAAATTTGATCTATACGCCTATATAAATTAGTGTCCTCACTTTCATAACTATCGTTTATGTTTTTTTCAAAATCTTCACTAATAATAATTCTATCATATTTATTATCTCTGCTTTGTCTAATTTCGTTTATTATTGCATCATAATAAAAAACTCTTTTATATGATATTATTTTTTTGTATTCCTTTTGGTATTCATTACATATTACATCTACAATATCACCTTTGGAATCTTCACTATTACTAACTGCAAATAGCACTCTCATAATCTTTTCTCCTTATCTTTATGTTAATCTGTTGATTTAACAACCACAGCAAATATTAATGGTAAAATTTGACATATAATTATTATTGTAACAGCTGCAATCATTGAATTAAATCCTTTATCCCTTATATCTAAACGTTTCATACCTATTACATATTCAAATATTGCACAAAAGGCAATTCCAACTAGTCCTATTGGTATACTATATACTTGTACTAAATGTAATATGTAAGCAACCATACCATATGTATCTGAACCATACTTAGCCTTATAGTCATCTATTGTTTTTAATTGGCCATCTTTTATATCTACTAATGTAGATGCTGCACTTTCTTCTTTAGGTAATTGATTATTAGTTATTGTGTTATTACTTATTGTATTATTTGCATTTTTACTAGTATTTACTTCTGTTGCATTTACAGTTACAGTGGTAATTAATAATATAACTATTGCAAGTATTATTGTTATTTTTTTCTTTAATTTATACATTTTTTCTCCTTTCATAACTACGTTTTGCATATTTTTCAACTTATTATATAATACACTACAATACATAAAATATCAAGAAAATATTTCCATTTTATATATTAATTTTAATATATTTTTTATTAATAAAAGAAAAAAGTCATAATATACCTATTTAGTATACTATGACTAAATTTTTTTATACAATTTTTATATTTTTTACGCTGTTTTTAGCTCTAATCTTAATTTATCTGCAATCATTGCAATAAATTCACTATTTGTAGGTTTACCTTTAGCTGCATTTACTGTGTAACCGAATATACTTTCCACAGTATTTTGCTCTCCTCTTCCCCAAGCAACTTCTATTGCGTGGCGAATTGCTCTTTCAACTCTTGATGGTGTTGTATGATATTTTTGTGCAATTTCAGGATATAATTGTTTTGTTATTTGGTTTATTATGTCAATATCGTTTACAACCATCATTATAGCTTCTCTTAAATATTGATATCCTTTTATGTGAGCTGGAACACCTATTTCATGTATCATATTTGTAACTAATGCTTCCAAATTTTCTTCATTTTTCTTTTCATTTGGAGCAATTTCTATGTATGAAGTTTTTATTTCACGACTTGTATATGGTATTTTCGATTGAACCGGTTGAAAAAACTTTAGCTCTTTTATTCTTTTTATTAATACACTTATTTCAAATGGTTTTACTATATAATATTGTGCACCTAAATTAATAGCTTTTTGTGTTATTTTATCTTGACCAACAGCAGAAAGCATTATGCACATTGGCATCTTTTCAATATTGTTTTCTTCTAATCTTTCTAATACTCCTAATCCATCTAATCTTGGCATTATTACATCTAACAGTACAATATCTGGTTCTAAATTTTTTATCATATCAAATGCATCTACTCCATCTCTTGCCATACCTACCAATTCTAAATCTTCCTCAGCATTTATATAACCTGCCAAAGTTGCAGAAAATTCACTATTATCATCTGCAATTAATACTGTTATTTTCTTATTCACCCTAAACCCTCCTAATCATCTTTTTACATTCAAATTATACTTTCTTTTTTGGCAGTTTGCAATACAAAATGGCGGATTTTATGGGTTTTCGTGCCCTTTTAATCGAGTTTATTCGACATTTTGGAGATGTTTTTTTGTCGAATTATGTCGAATGTCATAATTTTAAAATTATTTTGCTCTCTAAACTCAATTTCTAATCTATTTTTTTCAGCATCATTCACTTCTATTTTACAAATAATGAAATCTGAATATTCAGAATTTATTATATTTATATTATTTTTATTACAATAATACTTAAATTTTTCAAAATCAGCATATGGCAATTTTATTTCAGCTTCATATCCAGGCTCTTGTTCGACTAATGTAGATTTTTTTATTACCTCTTTTAATGAATCCGAATATGCTCTTACTAATCCTCCTGTACCCAATAAGATTCCACCAAAATATCTTGTTACTATTACAACTACATTGTATATTGATTGTTTTTCTAATATTTCTAACATTGGAGCTCCTGCCGTTCCACTTGGCTCTCCATCATCACTACATTTCTTTTGTATTTCATTTTCATTTAATGTTATATATGCAAAGCAGTTGTGTTTCGCATCATAGTATTTCTTTTTTATTTGCTTTATTTTATTTTCCGCTTCTTGTGGTGTTTCTACATAAAATAAGTTTGCTATGAATCTTGATTTTTTTTCTATTATTTCAGCTGTTGTATTTTTTTCTAATATTGTCTTAAATTTTTCCATAGTATTCTCCTTTTAATTTAATCCTGCAGTTACTCCTGTCGAATATGCTATTTGTAAGTTGAATCCTCCTGTGTATGCATCAACATCTATTATCTCTCCAGCAAAATATAGGTTATTTATTAATTTTGATTCCATTGTTTTAGGATTTATTTCTTTTATATTTATTCCTCCAGCTGTTATTATTGCTTCTTCAACTGGTCTAAACCCACTTATTGTTATGCAAAATTCTTTAAGTATTTTTAATAATTGCATTCTTTCTTTTTTAGATATTTCATTTACTTTTTTATTTGGATTTATCCCTGATAAATGTATTACTGGATCTATTAATTTTTGTGGTAATAGTTCATCTAAACTATTTCTGAATAGTTTATTTTTTTCTTTTTCAAAATCTCTTAAAATTCTTAAATCTAACTTTTCATTACTTAATGCTGGTTTTAAATCGATTTTTAGTATTATTTTTCCCTGTTTTAGTAATTCGTTTATATTTTTGTATCTTATAATATGTGCAGAGCTACTTAGTATTGTTGGTCCAGATATTCCAAAATGTGTAAATAACATTTCTCCAAAGTCATCATATATTACTTTATTTTTTTCAATATCTTCAAATTGTATTTTTACATTTTTTAAACTCAATCCCTGTAAACTTTTACATAACTCCTTAGAATTTTTGTAGCTTTCTAAATTTATTTTTTCAATCGCAGAATTTTCGTTGGCTACAATCGGTATTAATGATGGTTTTATTTCAGTAATTGTGTGCCCTAATTTTTTTGCCATTTCATATCCATCACCAGTTGAACCTGTTGTAGGGTAGCTTTTTCCTCCTGTTGCTAAAATCACTTTGTCTGCATTTATTGTATATTTATTGTTATTAAAAGTATATTCTACTCCTGTTACAGAGCCATCTTTTACTATAATTTGGTTTACTGTCGAGTTTGTATATATTTTAACATTTAAATTTTTTAGCTCTTCATAAAAAGCATCCAATACATCTTTTGATTTATCGCTAACAGGAAATATTCTATTACCTCTTTCTTCTTTTACTTTTACATTATGCTTTTTTAGTAAATTAATAATATCTTCATTTGTAAAATTTTGAAATGCACTATATAAAAATCTACCATTCCCAGGAATATTTTGTATAAATTCATTTATGTTTAAACTACTTGTTATATTACATCTACCTTTTCCTGTTATTAATAATTTTTTACCTAAACTATTCATTTTTTCAATTAAAATTACATCATTTCCGCTATTTTTTGCAGAAATTGCACTCATTATCCCAGCTGGTCCTCCACCAATAACAACAACCTTCATTTTTTTCAATCCTTTCAAAATTCAATAAATGCTCACTTTATAATTAAAAATGAGCATTTTGTTATTTTATATAATTATAATATTTGTGAAATTGCTCTCATTACACCTAATTTTCCATATTCATAAGTTAATCCACCTTGCATAAAAGCAATATATGGTGGTCTAATAGGTGCATCACAAGAAAGCTCTATTGAAGAGCCTTGTGTAAAAGCTCCTGCTGCCATAATTACTTGATCAGTATATCCTGGCATATCCCAAGGCTCTGGTATTGAATTTGAATCAATTGGTGAGCCCATTTGTATTCCTTGACAATATTTTATTAATTTTTCTTTATCACCAAATTCAATAGTTTGAACTATATCTGATCTTTTTTCATTAAATCTAGGAACTGGTTTATATCCCATTTCTTCAAGCATTTTACTTGCAAATATAGCTGTTTTTAAACTACTAGCTACAACACTTGGTGCCATAAATAATCCTTGTAATATATATTTATTTATACCCATTGTAGGACCAACTTCTTTTCCTAGTCCTGGAGCAGTTAATCTTTCAGCTGCAAGTTTTACAAGCTCTTTTTTACCTGCAATATATGCGCCATTTGGTGCAATACCTCCGCCCAAATTTTTTATTAAAGAGCCAACCATAACATCTGCTCCTAATGCCAAAGGTTCAACTTTATCAACAAATTCTCCATAGCAATTATCTATCATTATAATTACATTTTTATTAACAGATCTAATTGCTTTTATTACTTTTTCTATTTTATCTAGTGTTATACTTCTTCTTAACGCATAACCTCTTGATCTTTGAATTTCAATTAGTTTTATATCATTTTTAGAAACTCTATCAATTATTTTATCATAATCAAAATCATCATTTATTAAATCAATTTGTTCATATTTAACACCATATGATTTTAAAGAACTATCATTATCAACAATACCAATAACTTCATCTAATGTATCATATGGTTTTCCACATATACTAAGCATAGTATCATTTGGTCTTAAAAAAGCAAATAATGCTACTGTAAGAGCATGTGTTCCAGATATAAACTGTCCTCTTACTAAACTATCTTCAGCACCTAACACTTCTGAAAAAATATTTTCTATTGTATCTCTACCAACATCACCATATCCATATCCTGTTGTACTATTAAAATGCATATCTGATACATTATATTTGTTAAATGCTTTTAATACTTTTAATGAATTTAATTCACAATTTTTATCAATTTCATCAAATATTGGTAGTAAATCTTTATTAATTTTTTCTGCTAGTGATATTACTTCTTCTTTAATTCCAAATTCTTTATACATAACTATATCCTTCCTTATTTTTTATTATCATTATTTTTTAAATCTTCATCTTTTATTACATTTTCAGTACTTCTCATTATTGTTTCGTTAGTATAATAAGGCTCTCCATAACCCAAATCTACTTGATAATATTCCTTAATAAAACTTGGAATTATATTAGATTCTACCTCATATGTTGGCTCTTTAATTACATCTCCATTTTCATTAATAGAGCCCCATTTATTCTTAGATTTTATTCCTGCATATCCATATTCATTAAATTCTGTTACCATATCATAAATAGGTTTTACAACAATATTTCCATCTTTATCTTTAAAACCCCATTTATTTTTTTCTTTATATGCAAATAATTTATTGTTTGGAAATACATCTTTACTTTCTAATTTTTTTCCACTTTTATCAAAATATTGAACACTATCATCTGAATACACTTTAAAATAATTATCATATGTATAAATATTAGCATCTTTGATTTTTATTATAGATTTTAAATTTTCATCTAATAATTCTATATTACTTTTGTCATCAATAACTTGAATAACATTAGAATTTTCTAATAATCGAACAATATTATATTTAAAATCTAATATTGTATTTCCATCTGAATCAATGATTCCATATTTGTTATCTTTCGTTACTGAAAAATAATTTTTAAATAAATATTGTACGTATTGATAATTATCATCAATAACCTTATTATTTTCATTATTTATTATTTTATATTTATCATCAGATGTAGAAACAATTTCGTATTTTTTATCTGCAACACTTTTTCTACTAATATACTCTGAATTTTCTTTTGTTCCATCAAAATTATAAATATCTATTTTATCGCCTTTTTGTGCATTTATGTATTCACCAGCAAAAAAAATGTTATCATATTCTATTGGAATTATTGTTGTTCCATCAAATTTAGATACCCCCTGTTTTGATGTTTTTTGTAATGTTAATAAATCATTGTTTGCATCATATAAAATATCTTCATATTCATTATTTATAATTTTTTTCTTGTTTTGATATACCCCAGCTTTTCCATCTTTAAAAGCTACTAAATATATATTGTTATCATCCATTTTATCAGTAATTCTGTATATATCGTTATATTCGTTTTTCAATATTTGCTTTCTTTTTATTCCATCAATATAACCATATCTCATTCCTTTATCTGTTTTAGTTCCAACTATATATCCAGATTTATCATATTTTGAATCTGTTGTATAATATTCATCACACAATATTTCATCATATTTTGGTTTAATAATTGAAGCTCCTTTTATATTAATAATTCCATATTTATCTGATTTTTTTACTAATAGTATACCTTCTCTATAATTAAAACCTTCTATTGAGTCATATATTGCATCTGTTATTTTATTTCCACTAAAATCTATTAAACCATATTTGTTGTCAGATTTATATTTTAAAACACTTTTTTCATAATTACCATTGCTTTCTACATTATTTAGTTTTATTGCCTCCACAGTGTAGTATTGATATAAAATTGGCTCTTCTTTATCATTAAATACTTGTATGTTGTATTCTCCAGAATTTTGGTCATAGTTTCCTTTACATATGAAAACTGGTTTTGACGCATTTGGAATTTCGACTACATCATAAACTGGATCTACTACTATGTCACCATTTTTATTTATAACACCATATTTATTATTTTGCATCAATAAAAAATAATTGACTTCACTAATTTGCTCTATTGTGTAGTCAAATTTTGATTTATTTTTATTATATTTGATTATTGAAATAATACCTATAATTAGTATTATTATACTTAAAACAACAATAACTTTTTTCTTCATATGTTTTATTCCTTCTTTTGATTTGTTACAATTTATAGCTTTGCTTTACAATTGCTATAAATTGTAGCTTTGATTTTTATAGATTTTAAGACTCTGTATATACTGAGCAATAAAATTTGTTTATCTATTGCTTATGTTACTTTTTATACAAATGTATTTTACACTATTTTTCCAAATTTGTCCATAAAATTTTATTCGCAATAAAAAAATTCACAACCCATATTTTAAATTTAAGTTGTGAATTTTCTTACATAGAAATTTGACCTTATCTATAATTTATAACTTTTCGATTTCTTCTTTAGTTAGGCCTGTCATCTCCATTATTAGAGCTATGTCCATCTTTTTTTCTAACATCCTTCTGGCTACTTTGATTATTCCTTGGCTTATTCCTTTGCTTATGCCATCATTTATTCCTTCTTCTCTTGCTTGAGCAATTGCAGCTAATTCATCCCTTATTGCTTTTTCTCTTAATTCTGCTAATCTTCTTGTTTCTTCATCTCCGCTTAAGTATTCAAGCTCTTTTTCTGCTTTTTTTACATATTTATTATCAACCATATTTATTTCCTCCA
>ENA-OPCN01000265-OPCN01000265.1-human-gut-metagenome-genome-assembly--contig:-NODE-265-length-50321-cov-6.409840_pt1 | contig 50321 bp, 49 predicted proteins | sample MGYA00241567_ERZ501485 | MGnify/ENA primary metagenome ERZ501485 (study PRJEB25962, sample SAMEA2042579) | human gut metagenome | biome: human gut; feature: human-associated habitat; material: faeces...
CAAGAAGAACCGTCCCCATTGACAACCATTGACAACCTCCCATTGCTCCCCATTGCCCTTCATTAACAACCCACTGACATAGGAAAAAAATAAAAAAATTGAAAGGAAATTGAGTATGGGATTACGATTAGTATATGGAAAATCTGGAACAGGAAAAAGTACATTTTTATTTAATGAAATAAAAGAAAAAATATCTGGTGATAAAAAAATTTATATAATAACTCCAGAGCAATTTTCTTTTACTGCAGAGCGTGAGTTAATAAATGCTGTTGGTACAGGAGCAGCCTTAAATGCTGAAGTTTTAACATTTAATCGTATGGCATATAGAGTAATGAATGAAGTTGGTGGAGCAACTAAAACAGCATTATCTCCATGTGGAAAGGCTATGCTTATTTATAATATTTTATTAAATGAAAAATCTAATTTAAATTTTTTAGGCAAGTCTGATGAAAATATAGAGCTAATATCAACTCAAATAACTGAGTTTAAAAAACATGGTGTCAGTTTAGAAAATTTGGATGAAATGATTGAAAGTTCAAAAGATAAATATTTAAAATCTAAAATGAATGATATGAAAATTGTGTTTAGCAAGTTTGAAGAAACTATACAAAATAAATATATTGATGAAAATGATGTATTAACAATACTTGCTAATCAATTGCCTGAAACAAATATTTTTGAAAACACACTTATTTACATAGATGAGTTTGTTGGATTTACAAAGCAAGAGTATGATATAATTAAAATTTTATTAAATATGGCAAGCCAAGTAACAATTAATGTTTGTACAGATTCCCTAGAAGAAAGTAATTCTCCTGATACAGATATTTTTTATGCTAATAAACAAACTGTTCAAAAAATAAAAGATGTTGCTAAAGAAGCAAATGTAAAAATGGACAAACCTGTATTTATGGAAAAAGTATGGAGATTTAAAAATGATGAATTAAAACACATTGAGAAAAATTTGTATTCTGTACCATATAAAAAATATGAAAATGAAAATTTAAAAAATATACATTTGTTTTTAGCAAATAACCAATATTCTGAAATAGAAAATATTGCAATAAAAATTGTTAAATTAGTCAAAAATGAAGGATATAGATATCGTGACATTTCTATAATTACTAAAAATTTGGATATATATTCAAATTTATGTAAGGTTATATTTAACAAATATCAAATTCCAGTTTTTATAGATGAAAAGAAAGATTTAAGTCAAAATATAATAGTAAAATATTTGTTATCTATTCTAGAAATATTTGCAAAAAATTGGTCATATGAATCAGTTTTTAATTATATAAAGACTGGATTTTTAGATATTGAACCAGAAGAAATATATGCATTAGAAAATTATTGTTTAAAATGGGGAATAAAATATAGTAAATGGTATAAAGGTGAGTGGAATTTTCATGATGAAGATGATACAAATAGAGCACAAATAGAAAGATTTAGAGAAATAAGAAAAATAATTGTAAATCCATTAATTAAGTTTAAAGAAAATTTATTAGGAACGAATTCCGCAAAAGAAATAACAAAAAGATTGTATGAGTTTTTAATCGAGAATGAAATTGATAGAAAGTTAGAAGAAAAAAGAGAAGAGCTTTTAAATTTAAATAAGGTGGAAATCGCAACAGAATATGAAACAAGCTGGAAAATAATAATGCAAGTGTTAGATGAAATTGTATTGGTATTTGGTGATGAAAAAATTACTTTTGAAAGATATATGCAGATTTTAAAAACAGGTCTTGGAAATAGTAATTTAGGTAAAATACCAGGAACACAGGATCAAGTAATATTAGGGGATATAGATAGATCAAGAAGTCATAAAATTAGAACTGTTTTTATAATTGGTTTAAATGATGGAATGTTTCCAAGTGTTAATAAAAATGAGGGATATTTTAATGATAATGATAGAGCTATTTTGAAAGAAAATGGAATTGAACTTGCTAAAGGAACGATTGAAAGATTATATGAAGATAATTTTAATATATACAAAGCATTTACTGCTGCAAGTGAAAGTATATATTTATCATATTCGTCATCAGGAGCTGATGGAAAAACCTTAAGAGCGTCAATGCTAGTATCTAAAATTAAAAAGTTATTCCCTACAATTAAAGAAGATAGCGATATAATAAAAAAAGAGTCTGAAATTTTAATTGAAAATAACACATTTGAGGAACTTTTAAATCAATTAAGAGATTATAAAGATGAAGATAAAGATTTAGATGATAAATGGATTACAGCATATAATTATTATATGAGTAATGAAAATTGGAAATATAAATTAGTTAACAGTTTAAAGGCAATTAGTTATACAAATATGCCAGAGCGAATAAATAAAGAAAATATAGAAAAATTATATGGAAAAACATTAAAAACGAGTGTATCAAGGTTGGAACAATATAAATCATGTCCATTTTCTTATTATTTAAAATATGGATTAAACATATCTGAAAAGGATAGCTTTAAAGTTGACTCGTTAGATACTGGTTCTTTTATGCATGATACAATAGATACTTTTTTTAATATTGTAAGGGAACGAAACATTAAAATAAAATTTTTAACTGAAGAAGAAACAAATGACATTATTGAAGAAATTATAAATGAAAAATTAGGATTAAATAAGAATTTTATTTTTTCAAGTGCTCCGAAGTATAAGGTTTTAGCAGCTAGATTAAAAAGAGTTGTAAAAAAATCTATGAAATATATATTAGAAAGTTTAAAATATAGTGATTTTGAAGTGCTTGGAAACGAGGTTGAGTTTAAAGAGGGAAAAGAATACAGTCCAATAATTATAGATTTGGAAAATGGTAAAAAAGTTGAAATTACAGGAAAGATAGACAGAATAGATATTGCAAAAACTGCGGAAGATAAATACATAAGAATTATAGATTATAAATCATCTGTAAAAAATATAGAGCTAAATTCTGTTTATGCAGGATTACAGTTACAATTATTAACATATTTGGATGCTGCCTGCAAAGAAGAAGATGTGCTTCCTGCTGGTGTACTATATTTTAATTTAATTGATCCAATTATAAAATCATCTAAAAATATGTCTGAAGAAGATATTGAAAATGAAATAAGAAAAAAATTCAAAATGCAGGGATTAATATTAGCAGATATAAATATTGTAAAAATGATGGACAATAAATTAGAAAAGGGAGCTTCAACAATAGTGCCAGCATATATTGGAAAAGATGGAGACTTAAGTCAAACAAAAACAAGTGGTGTATCGCGAAAACAATTTGAATATTTACAAAAATATATGAATAAAATAATAAAACAAATTTCAGAGGAAATAATGTCTGGAAATATAGACATACACCCATATTATAAAAAGAAAAAAACACCGTGTGATTATTGTAAATATAAAGCAATTTGTGGTTTTGATACTGCTAATAGCAATAATCAATATAATTATATAAATGAAGCTGAAAAAAATGCTGTTTTAGAGATGATAAAAGAACAAGTAGAGAATTAAATTTTTTTATAGGAAGGGTTGATTTTATGAAAGATTTATCAAATGAAAATATTATCCATATTAAAAATAATAATATACAATATCTACAATTTAAAAGATTATTACAATATCAAAACAAGTTAAAACATTGCTATACATTAAAACCATTAGATTTTAAAAATAGCACTAAGGATAGTGATGATTACAAAAAAATATGTAAGGAGATTAATATAAATAATGAGAATATAGTACATCCAAAACAGACACATACTAAAATTGTAAGAATTGTAAATGAAGATGATGAGAGCTCTAATTTTGATGAGGTTGATGGATTAATAACAGATAAAAAAAATAAAGCTCTATCTTTATATTTTGCTGATTGTACAGCATTGTTTTTGTATGATCCTATAAAAAATGTAATAGGTGATATTCATTCTGGATGGAGGGGGACTGTGCAAAAAATTGGTATGGTTGCAGTTCAAAAAATGCAGGAAGAATATAATTGTAATCCTGAAGATATAATTTGTTGTATAGGTCCAACAATAAGGCAATGTCACTTTCAAGTTGAGGAAGATGTAAAAGATTTGTTTATGCAAGCTTTTAATGATGAATCAATTATAAAAGTGGGAGAAGTTGTAGATGGAAAACAAAAATATTATATAGATGCAGTTAAAGCAAATATAAACATGATGAAGAGCTGTGGTTTGAAAGAAGAAAATATAATAGATTCAGGTATATGTACAGTTTGCAATAGTGATATATTGCATTCATACAGAACTGAAAAGCAAAATGCTGGTAGAAATGCAGCAATTATGTGTTTAATCTAATTGCAATTTATTATAAAATTTGATATATATAATGATATGTGGTAATAAAAGTGTAAAATGAAAGCAAGGAAATGATATAATGTATAGTAATTGGGAAGATTTAGAAAAATCAATAATTAATTGCAAAAAATGTAAGTTATGTACAAATAGAAATAATATAGTTTTTGGTCAAGGTAATAAAAATGCTGATATAATGTTAATTGGAGAAGGCCCTGGGGCAGACGAGGATAGACTTGGTCAACCATTTGTTGGAAAGGCTGGTAAATTGATGAATTCAGCTTTTGAAGGACTTGAAATTAAAAGAGATGAATTATATATTGCAAATATTGTAAAATGTAGACCTCCTGCAAATAGAGTACCAGAAGCGGATGAGGCAGAGGCTTGTCTTGATTATTTGCGTAATCAAGTGATTCTTGTAAAACCTAAAATAATTGTATTATTAGGAAGTACAGCATTAAAAAATATTTTGGGAAAAGAGTATTCAATTACTGCAAGTAGGGGAAGATGGATTGAAAAAAAGGGAATTTATTATATGCCAACTTGGCATCCGGCTGCTTTATTAAGAGATGAAAATAAAAAGATTGAGTTTTGGTGTGATTTAAAATTGGTAATTGAAAGATATTCAGAATTTGAAAAATAATAAAATTAAGCGATATATTAAATCAATATGTGAGTACATGTGAACTTTAATCGTATAAAAAAAAGTAAAAAAAAGGAAAAATTATTGATTTAGACAAATAATTATGTTAATATATAAGTAGTCCGATGATATCATCGGTTTATATATATGACATCAAGTTATGCAACTTAGATGGCGACATGCCAAAACACACGTCTGCTTACAGATGGGTTACCTTAATAAAGGTGGCTGTGGTGAATTGGCGAAAGCTCAGCATTTTGCTGGGCTTTTTTTGTATCATAAAACAGAAATTTTACTAATAAGTAATACTTTGTGAAGAAAGTGTGAATTTTACAATTTAAATAGGTTTAATGTTGACATTGAATTTATTCAATAGTAAAATCAATTAAAATATTGTGAAATATAATATTTTGAAAAAAATTGGAAATAATAATTATAAATGTAAAATACATATTTACAAATATAATTTTAATATATATCAATTTTAAATAAGTTTTTTTATTGGAGAGAAAATGAGTAGAAGAGATAATAATGGACCAGATGGAAAAGGTCGGAAGACATTCGAAGGTACAAGATACTAAGAATAGCAAATTGGAAAAGAAAAATATAAATAAAAAAAGTAATAAAAAAGACAAAAATGACAGTAAATCAAAAAATAATTTTAATGAATTTGGAATGGCTGGAAAATATCAAAATCAGGAAAAAGAAAAGAAACCTAAAAAAGCATTAAAAATAGTTCTTTCAATATTATTAATTTTATTTTTGATAATGGGAACTGTCTTCGGAACATATTTATATAAAGCAGGAGGTAGTTTTACAGGAGCTGTTATGAATCTTATGAAAGATACCATTGCTGATAAAGATCCAATTTTTGTATTGATAATGGGGGTTAGTGAAGATATATCTGCAGAATTGACAGATACAATAATGTTAGCAGGATTTAATCCTGAAACAAATCAAGCTTTTATATTATCGATACCAAGAGACACATTTGTTGGTTCAAATGAAGCAACAGCAGGAGGCTTTGATAAAATCAATGCATTATATCAAAAAAGTCCACAAAAAACGGTCGAGGCAGTTGAAAATTTAACTGGTATAAATATAGATTATTATATTACTGTAAAAACAAGTGCTTTAATAGAAATTGTTGATGCTATTGGAGGTGTTGACTTCGATGTCCCTATAAATATGGATTATGATGATGACACACAAGATTTACACATTCATTTAAAAGCAGGTCAACAAAAAATAAATGGTGAAAAAGCAGAGCAATTAGTTAGATTTAGACACAATAATAATGGAACAACATATAGTGCAGAATATGGGGATAATGATGAAGGAAGAATGAAAACCCAAAGAGAATTTCTAAAAGCAATAGCTACACAGGTTGTTCAATGGAATAACATAGATAAAGTAAAAGAAATTACAAATGCTATTTTTAAAAATTTAAAAACAGATATTACCTTATCAAAAATATTAGGATATGTACCATATGCTACAAGTTTTGATGTAAATAATTTAGAAATGGACCAATTACCAGGAACACCTGAAAAAATAAATGAATTATGGTTTTATAAAGCTGATTCATCAGAAACAAGCGAATTAATCAATGGATATATACAGAAATTAGGCCTTGATGACAAAGAAAAAGCAAAGTATATAAAGACAAATGTAAAAAAAACAAAAACAACAAAAAGCAAAAATACTACAACGAAAAACGAAACAGTAAACAAGAAAAATACAGTTGTAAATCAAACAAAAAATACTACGAATAATACTATAAAAAATACAGTAAAAAGTAAAAATGAAACCAAAAATCAATCTGTAAAAAATGAAAAAGATGATGACGAAAAAAAGGAAAACACTATAAAAAAGGAAAATACAGTTCAGAATAAAATAGAAAATGGAACAAATGATAATAATAAAACTAATGAAAATACGGAAAAGAATAATACTGAATCTAAAAACAACGATACAGATACAGTAAAAGAGCAAAAAATAGAAGAATAAAATAAAAATCCACATTAAGTGGATTTTTATTTTTTTCTTTGAAAGATTTATTTTACAACAATATTATAAATTTTATTTTTTACATAAATTTCTTTTACTATTGTTTTTCCTTCTGTTAAAGATTTTACTGTATCATTATTATGAACAATTTCCTTTACTGTTGATTCATCAGAATCTTTTTGAATTTTTAATGTTGTTTTTAATTTTCCATTTAATTGAATAGGTAATTCAATTTCATCATCAATAGTTTTTGATTCATCATATGTAGGCCATTTTGAATATGTAATTGATTCTGTATGTCCTAAAAATGTATTCCAAATTTCTTCAGTAATAAATGGGGCAATAGGGTTTAATAATTGAATAAATCCTTCAGCATATTCTTTTGGTAAATCATTTTCTTTATATACAGTATTAACAAATATCATTAATTGGCTAATGGCAGTATTGAAAGATAATTTATCATAATCTTCAGTAACCTTTTTTACTGTTGTATTATAAACTTTTTCCAAGTTAGGATTTATTGAATCAGTAAGATTTTTTTCTTCAAACATTCTATATACACGCTCAATAAATCTTCTTGCACCCTCAACACCATTTTCGTTCCAAGGTTTATTAGCTTCAAGTGGTCCCATAAACATTTCGTATAATCTTAATGTATCTGCACCATATTGATCAACGATATCATTTGGATTAACTGCAAATTCAGGATATCTTTTACCCATTTTAATACCATTTGCACCTAATATCATTCCTTGATGAACTAACTTTTTGAATGGTTCAGCAACTGGTACTATATTTTTATCATGTAAATAATTGTTCCATACTCTTGAATAAATTAAATGTCCAACTGCATGTTCTGGTCCACCAATGTATAAGTCTACTGGTAGCCAATGTTTTAATAATTCAGGGTCTGCAATTTGTTTATCATTATGTGGGTCAATATATCTTAAGAAATACCAGCTTGAACCTGCACTTCCTGGCATAGTACTTGTTTCTCTTTTCCCTTTTTTACCATTTACAGTTACATTTACCCAATCAGTAGCTTTTTCAAGAGGACTATCTCCATTTTTACTTGGAGCATAATCTTGTAATTTAGGTAATACAAGTGGTAATTCTGAGTCATCTAAAGCAGTACTTGTTCCATCTTCAAAATTAACAATTGGAATAGGTTCACCCCAATAACGTTGTCTAGCAAAAATCCAATCACGAATTTTATAATTAACTTGTTTATGTCCTACATTATTTTCTTCTAACCAATTTAACATTTTTGAAATAGCATCTTCTTTATTAAGACCATTTAAAAATTCAGAATTGATATGTAATCCATCACCTGTGAAGGCTTCTTTAGAAATATCTCCACCTTCTAATACAGGAATTATATCTATATTGAATTTTGTTGCAAATTCATAATCTCTTGTATCATGAGCTGGAACAGCCATAATTGCACCAGTTCCGTATGATGCTAAAACATAGTCAGAGATCCAAATTGGAATTTCTTTTCCATTTACAGGATTTATAGCATATGCACCTGTAAATACACCTGTTTTTTCTTTATTTAATTCTGTTCTTTCTAAGTCTGATTTTGTGCTACAAATTTTTATATATTTGTCAACTGCGCTCTTTTGATCTAGTGTTGTTATTTGTTTTACTAAATCACTTTCTGGAGCAAGAACACAATATGTCGCACCAAAAAGAGTATCACATCTTGTTGTAAAAACTGTAAATGATAAACCATCATGACCAGCAACTTTAAAGTTTACATGTGCACCAACAGATTTTCCAATCCAATTTATTTGAATTTCTTTTGTTGATTCAGGCCAATCAAGGTTTTCAAGATTTTCAAGTAATTTTTCTGCAAATTTTGGAGTTTCGATAATCCATTGTTTCATATTTTTACGAACAACAGGAAATCCACCTCTTTCACTTTTTCCATCAATTACCTCGTCATTAGCTAAAACAGTACCTAAACCTTCACACCAGTTAACTGGCATATTAACTAATTTGGCATAACCATCTAAATATAATTGTTTAAAAATCCATTGAGTCCATTTATAAAAATTAGGGTCTGTTGTAGATAGCTCTTTGCTCCAGTCATAAGAAAGACCTAAATTTTCCAATTGATTTTTAAATGTAGCTATATTTTTTTCTGTAAAACCATCTGGATGATTTCCTGTAGTAATAGCATATTGTTCAGCAGGTAAACCAAATGCATCCCATCCCATAGGGTGTAGAACATTATATCCTTGCATTCTTTTAAATCTAGCAATTATATCTGTAGCAGTATAACCTTCAACATGACCAGCATGAAGACCTACACCAGAAGGATATGGAAACATATCTAATGCGTAATATTTAGGTTTAGAAAAATCCCATACATCAGTTTTAAATGTTTCATTATCTTTCCAATATTTTTTCCATTTTTTTTCAACTTCTTTAAAGTTATAATCCATAAACATCGCGTCCTTTCAAATTTTGACATAAAATTATTTCAATTATACTATAAAAACGCAAAATGTCAATGAGTTGAATTAGTACTTTACATAAATGTAAAAATATGGTATACTAATAAATGTGAAATTTATGTTTATTAGTTGATGTAAAAATATATCATATAAATGAAAAAAGAAAAAAATTTGACTTAAAACATATTTTGAAATTTGTTTTAAGTCTGTTTTTTTAGCCAATAACCATAATAAAAAAATAGAGTAGGGGAGAAAATATGAAATTTAATGAATTAAATTTATCAGAAAAATTATTAAAAGCATTACAGGATATAGGATATGATGAGACAACAGAAATACAAGAAAAATCAATACCAGAAATTATGAATGGAAATGATATAATAGGATTATCACAAACAGGTACAGGAAAAACTGCTGCTTTTGGTATTCCAGCAATTGAAAATGTTGATGTAAAAAATAAAAAAACACAAATATTAATATTAGCACCAACAAGAGAGCTAGCTTGCCAAATTACAGATGAATTAAGAAAATTTACAAAATATACTGAAAATTTAAAATTGCTTACTGTATATGGTGGTCAACCAATAGAAAAACAAATAATACCATTAAGAAAAGGAGTTCAAGTAGTAGTTGGAACGCCTGGTAGAATAATGGATCACATGAGAAAAAAGACTATAAAATTATCAAATGTAAAAATGGTTATATTAGATGAAGCAGATGAAATGCTAAATATGGGATTTAGGGAAGATATTGAAACAATTTTGCAAGAAGTTCCAGAAGAAAGACAAACATTGTTATTTTCTGCAACAATGAATGAAAAGATAATGGCAATCACAAAAAAATATTTAAAAAATCCTAAAAAAATAAAAATAAAAGCAAAAGAGCTAACTGTAGAAAATATTGACCAAATAGCTTTTCAAACAAAAAATAATATGAAAGACGAAATTACAACAAGAGTTATTGATTTATACAAACCAGAAAAATTGATAGTATTTTGTAACACAAAGAAAAAAGTTGACCAATTACATGATTACTTAAAATCTAAAAAATATAATGTCGATGTTATACATGGTGATATAAAACAAGATCAAAGAGATAGAACAATTAAAAAGTTTAAAAAAGGTGATGTAAAAATTCTTATAGCAACAGATGTTGCTGCAAGGGGAATTGATATTGCAAATTTAGATTTAGTTATTAATTATGATATTCCACAAGAAAATGAGTATTATGTACATAGAATTGGAAGAACAGGTAGAAATAAAAATGTAGGAAAAGCAATAACATACGTTGTTGGTAAAGAAAAAAATAAATTACAAGAAATAGAGCATTATGCAAAAACAAAAATATCTTATGGAAAAATACCAACAGTATCTGAAATAAATAAAGCAAAAGATACAGAATTTGTTAAATCTGTTACAGATATAATGAGTAAAAAAGAATTTATTAAATCAGATATTTTTGATGAACTAATATCAAATCAAAATATAGATTTAAAAGATTTAGCAAAAGCAATGTTTACAATAATAAATGGAAAGCAAGAGCAAAACAATACTTCAAAAAATAGCTATGAACCAGATGAAAATGGATATGTAAGATTATTCTTTAGTTTAGGTAAAAAAGACAAAATAATGGTAAAAGACATAATAGGAAGTATGTCAGCAAACACAGCAATATCAGGTAAAGAAATAGGAAAAGTAAATATATTAGACAAATTTTCTTTTGTGGATGTACCAGTAAATTATGTAGATGAAGTTTTAACTGGTATGAAAGATAAGCCAATAAAAGGAAAAAATGTAAATATAGAAATAGCAAATTCTTAAATTTGAAACTTGAAAAAAATAACAATATATATTAAAATAAAGCAGTAGAAACTTCATAAAGGAGGAAATTTTATGGAAGAAAATCAAAAAGTTATTAAAGAGAAGAAAAATTACGGATTGGGTATTGCATCACTAGTATTAGGAATATTATCTGTAGTAACAATGTGCTACATAGTTGTATCTGTAATATTTGGTGTTTTATCAATAGTTCTTGGTATAGTAAGTTGTATTATTGAAAAGAAGGGTATAGGAACAGCAGGACTAATTATAGGTATAGCAAGTATTTCGGTTACAATATTCTTATACATTGTTTTAGGTGTAATGGAGCTTGATTTACTAATGGTACCAGATTGGTATAAATTCTAATAAGTTAATATTAATAAAATGAGCGTATTATTAACATTATGTTAAAGCGTTCATTTTTTATATAGAAAATATAATTATAACAAGAAATAATAAGGAGATAAAATGGCAATTCCAATAGATTTAAACAGAGCTTTAGAAAATCAATTAAATCAAATTATAAATATGCAAAATATAAATAAAAAAGCAAAATCAATAAGTGAAAGATACAGAAAAAATGATAATGATGGTAAAAGATTACTAACTGAATCAGATGAAGCAGTAGCATATGCTCTTTCAAGAATGCCTGCAACATATGAGGCTGATTATAGTGCAATAAACAAAACTTTAGAAAATAACAATTTTAATATAAATACAGTATTTGATATAGGAGCTGGAACAGGATCTGCAACATGGGCAATTACAGAATTAGTAGATAACTCACCTAATATAACATGTTTTGAAAGAGAAGATTCAATGATAAAAGTTGGTAAAAAATTAATGTCATATTCTGAAAAATTGAAAAACACAGAATGGAAAAAGTTTGACATTGTAAAAGATGAAATTAATCAAACAGCAGATTTTATAATGGTATCATATATGATAAATGAATTACCAAAAAATGAAGTAAATAAAATAATTTCAAAACTGTGGAAAGCAACAAATAAAATTCTACTTGTGATAGAGCCAGGAACACCACGAGGATTTTCAAATATAAAACAAATACGCTCTCAATTATTACAAGAAAATGCGCATATAATTGCACCATGTCCACATGAAAATGAATGTAAATTACCACAAGATGATTGGTGTCAATTTACAGCAAGAGTGCAAAGAAGCAAAATACATAAACTTTTTAAAGATGGTCAACTATCATATGAAGATGAAAAATTTTCATATATAGCATTTTCAAAACAAACTGTAAATATAGCAGATAATAGAATATTAAGACATCCAATAATTAATAAAGGATATACTGAATTTAAGATATGTACTAAATTAGGTATACAAAATATAAAATTATCAAAAAAAGATGGAGATAAATATAAAAAATCAAAAAAGAAAAATGCAGGAGACTGCATATAAAAAAAGCGACTAAAATTTTTTTATTTAGTCGCTTTTCTTAATACAATATGATACAATACAAAAAAATAATCTTATTATAATTAGCATATAATAAAATAAAAGAAAATATTTTATAAGGAAGTTGATTAATGAAAAAAATTGAAATTGGTGAGTATAAGAAAAAAGATATTACAATATATATAATATTAAGAGTTTTAGTAATTGCAACAATGATAATTCAATTATTAAGGGGAAATTTCGAGAATGTTTTTATGTGTGTACTTACATTAATTTTATTTTTAATTCCAATATTTATTGATAGAAAATTAAAGATAAAATTACCAGATACACTTGAAAAAATAATATTATTATTTATTTTTTCTGCAGAAATTTTAGGAGAGGTTCAAAATTTTTATGGGATATTTAAAAATTGGGATACAATGCTTCATACGATAAATGGTTTTTTATGTGCTGCAATAGGTTTTTCAATGATTGATATTTTAAACAGGTCAGAAAAATTCCATGCTAAAATGGAGCCAATTTTTGTAGCTTTAGTAGCATTTTGTTTTTCAATGACAATTGGAGTGCTATGGGAATTTTTTGAGTTCGGGATGGATACAGTATTTAAAACAGATATGCAAAAAGATAGAATTGTGCAGACAATATCATCAGTGGAGCTTAATCCAGATAAAAAGAACAATGCAATTGTAATAAATAATATAAATAAAACAGTAATATATTACACTGATCAAAATGGAATGCAAAAAGAACAAGTAATAGATGGTGGATATTTAGATTTAGGTATAAAAGACACTATGAAAGATTTACTAGTTAATTTTGTAGGTGCAATAGTGTATTCACTTATAGGTTATTGTTATATTAAAGGCAGAGATGGATATAAATTTGCAGAATGGTTTATTCCAAAAAGAAAAACTGCACAAGAAATAGAACAAACAAAATTAGAGGATTTATTAATGAAACAAAATAAATTAGAAAAACGAAAAAAAAAGAAAAATAAGTAGTAATAAGGAGAATTAAAATGGAAAAAACAAATGAAAATATTGTACAAAAAAATTTAGAGAAAAACAATGAAGAGAATAAAGCAAAAAAAAATAAGACTATATTTGGTTTTTCAATATGGAGATTAATAGCATATTTTATTATATATAGTGTTTTAGGATTTGTAATAGAAACTGCATTTGGTGCAGTAACAAAAGGAGTAATAGAAAGTAGAAAAAGCTTTTTATATGGTCCTTTTTGCGCAATATATGGTTTAGGTGCAGTTGTTATGATACTGTGTTTGCAACCATTTAAAAAGAATAATAATACATTATTTTGGGGCGGATTTGTTGCTGGCTCTATAATAGAATATTTAGTTAGCCTAATAGGTGAATTAATATTTCATGTTATTTGGTGGGATTATTCGGACATGCCACTAAATATAAATGGTAGAGTTTGTGTATATTTTTCAATTTTTTGGGGATTACTTGGAATTTATTTAGTATCATATATAAATCCTAAAATTGATAAATTAATAAACTTTATAAAAAGAAAAATATCAGATAAGGCTTTAAAAATAATAGAAATGATAACTGCGGTATTTTTAATTGTTGATTGTCTATTAACAGCATATGCGTTAAAAGCTTTTTATATAAGAATGGTAAAATTACATAATATTAATATTGGAAATGTAGAAATGATAGATAAAGAATATGATAAAATGTATGGAAATAAAAAGAAATCTGACTTTATTTACAAATATTGGGGAGACGAAAAAATGATAAAAACTCTTCCAAACTTAAAATTACAAGATAATGATGGAAAAATAGTATATTTTGATAGTTTATTACCAGATATACAAACATATTATTATAAATTTTCAGACAAAGGAATAAGACAAAAGATAGTACAAGATGTGGAAAATATACATAATCTATAACTACAATTTGCATTTTTAATTAAGGTGGCTCCGAAGATACTATAAAAGAACATGAATATACAAAATAAATATTAAAATAAAGGAGATATTTACGTATGAAAAAGAAAATTATTATGATATTAGTGCTTATTTTCATTATAACTATTGCTATTATAGGATTTATTTTTGTAAAAAACAATAATAATAAATTATCAAATAATGAAATTAAAAGTAATGAAGTTAAAGGTAATGAAATTATAAATAATGATAAAAATTCTATAACAGAAAATAATGAAGTTGTAACACAAGAAAATAAATTAGATATAAAATTATCTATTGCAAATACATGGAGTGATGGAATAAAAGAATATGCTCAATATACGGTAAATTTAAGCAATAATAGCAGTGAAACAATAAAAAATTGGAAGGTATTAATTGATATTACTGATATAGAAATAACACAAGTTTGGAATGCAAAATATGAAATAAATGGAAGCATATTAAAGTTAATCCCAGAAAGCTATAATAATGAAGTACAGCAACAACAGAAAATTGAATTAGGGTTTATTGCTAAATCAGATTTTAAGCAAAAACTTGAAAATATAAAAACATACTCAGGAGAGCAAAATGTTAACACAAATAATAATAACAACAATGAAATAAAAGAAAATAAGGAAAAAAACGATATTTTAACTAATAAGACAACAGGTCAAACTCAAAGTAATGTACCTCAAAAAAATGAAAATAAAAGTAATGATAAGACAAGTAAAATTGAAAACAATATTTTAATAAAAATAATGAAAAAAGGAGCAACCGAAGTGATAAAAGAAATTAATTCAACACCAGTAGGAAAACACGGAAAATTATCAGTTGAAGGAACTAAAATTGTAGATAAAAATAAACAAGAATTTCAATTAAAAGGTGTAAGTACACATAGCATAGCAATATATTCACAATACATAAATGAAGAAACATTTAAAGAAATGAGAGATAACTGGAATATAAATGTAATAAGAATTGCAATGTATAGTAATCCAAATGATGGATATACAAAAGAGCTACATAGTAAAGTAAAAGAAGCGGTAAATTATGCAACAGATTTAGGGTTATATGTAATAATAGATTGGCATATACTACAAGACAATAATCCAAATACATATAAAAATGAAGCAATAAGCTTTTTCGAAGAAATGGCAAATGAATTCAAAAATAACAAAAATGTATTATATGAAATTTGTAATGAACCAAACGGAGATGTTACATGGGATAAAGATATAAAACCATATGCAGAAGAAGTAATTTCAAAAATAAGAGCAATAGATACAAATGCAATAATAATAGTAGGAACACCAAAATGGTCACAAGATATAGACATTGTAGCAAACAACCCAATAACAGATTATGAAAATATAATGTACACACTACACTTTTATGCAGCGACACACAAAGACGAATTAAGAAAAAAATTAAAAATAGCACACGAAAAAGGATTACCAATATTTGTAACAGAATTCGGAATAAGTGACGCCAGCGGAAATGGAACAATAAGCCAAGAAGAAGGAGACAAATGGATAGAACTATTAAACAGCTACAACATAAGCTGGGTATGCTGGAACCTATCAAACAAAAATGAAACCTCAGCAATACTAAACAGCAACTGCAACAAAACAACAGATTTCCAAGAAAGCGACTTCTCACAACAAGGAAAATGGTTACTAAAAAAACTAAAATAAGGAAAATGGGAAAAGGGGACGGTTCTCTTTTCCCAGTTTCACCTTATAATAACAATTTATCTGTTAAGCATAAACAGAATAGTATTAGTAAACACACACTGAAAAATTCCAAGAGCAACAGAAGTAATTCCACCAACTTTATTTTTTTGCTCTTTTAATTCATAAATACCATAACTAATTGAATTAATTAAAATATAAACCGTAACAATACAAATAATAAATTTAATCATAAACAATCACCTCACTAAGATTCTCCAAATAAAGATCCAGATTTCAATGTAAACTCAACATTTACATTAAAAAAACAATTTTTATAATTTCCAAGCCAATTAGCGTTTTGCCATTCATCAAGAGTTAAATAATTCTTTACTGCATATTTACCAAAACCAGAAATATCCGAATTGTATTTTAAAGAAGTATTATATAAATAATTTTCTAGTTTACGTTGAATGTATTTTTGGGCATATTTTTGAATTTTGTTCAAAGACTCTTCTGTATTGTAATATGTTTTAGAATCTAAAGATAAACCATAACCAATTAAATGAACATTAATATTTACAAGAGGTGAATTATTTATAATATTTACGGAACATTTTGTATTTTTGGTTGAGGTTATTAATAAATCTATATATCTATTATTTTCAAAAGGATTAGGTACTGAAAGTGTACACTGATCAAGGTCATTATTAATAATTAAATGACAAATACTATCTAATCCAGTAAGTTCACCAACAAGTTTATCACCAGAAAATACGGCAATACCTAGTGTTTCAATAACATCGCTATCAGATACAGGATTTTCACCAGCAGTATAATCAGCATTTATTTTAGCTGTATTTGTATAATGTTTAGAATTTATCCCACCTAAGATAGCATATGCTTCAGAATAATCATCTTTTACAGCTGAATAAAATTCTGCTAATTTTATATTAGCCGTATATCCAGTATATTCATTTGTTGTTAAAGTCGATTCATAATAACGTGCAGTTAATGTTTCTAATGAAGGTTTTACATTTTTTAAATAATCTTTTGCATTTGCTTTAGAAATTACAATTGCACAATCAGTTCTAATTTCCACATTATTAGCAAAAGTGTCCAAATATTCAGAAATCCCAATTGTGGCTATTTTTTCCGAAAAAATTATTTCTTGACAATGTGACAAATTGATCTTTTTTGAAATATGACTATTAATTAGTGCAATTCCAGAATCAATAGATGAACAAACTACAGATGAAATGATGGAACCTTCAGATTGTGACGAACCTACCGACTCTTCTGAGCTACTACTACCATTTTTGGCAAATTGAAGAGTAAGCTCTAATTCATTACTATCTGTTATATCTAATCCAACTGCAACTGCATAAGCAAGCTCTTCAATACCATGTGCATCATAACAACCTGTGAAATTAAATAAAATAATTAGTAAAGTGCATACAACAAAGCAACTTTTTAATAACTTTTTCATATAAAAATCCTTTCATCTGTTAATAAAAAATATAGCTATAATTTTTATTAGATTAATAATCTACTATATTTTATATTGGCTAATATAAGTATTCCAACGTTAATTATAAATAAAAATACTAAAATTACATATTTTAAAAATCCTTCAATAAAATTTATATATTGAGCAACATTTTCATATAATAAGGCACATCCAAATATTAAAGAGCAGTAACAATAATTAATTGATGTTGTATTTGATAAATTAGTTAGTTTTTTTGTTATATATAGTATAAAAAATGTTACTATACTAATATATGAAAGCATAGATAAAATCCATATAAAAATAAATAGTGCATTCGCTCTTTGTATAAATTCACCATATCGAATTGTTTTGGCTAATAAGTAGATGGTAATGCTTTCATTACTATCTGTTATAAATGAAAAAACAAAAAGTAAACTAATAACGCTTAATAGTAAATATATGCCAGATATAATCATCGATAATATAGAAATTTTTTTTAAATCTTTCTCATTTTTTAATAATGGTTGCAAATATAATAAATAAGCTAAACCAGTAAATCCGAAAACATTTGTAATACTGCCAAAAAAAGTTTCATTAATTCCATAACCGAAAATTGGCAATAATCGCTGAATAACAAAGTTCTCTGAAGTAGAAATAACGATAACTAAAATACTCACAAATATAATAGGTGCAATCATCAAATTAACCTTTGATATAACCTTAATTCCGTATTTATTTGCCACATAAGCCGAAATAATAAAAAATAAAATTAAATAAATAATTGGTGAAGAGTTAAAATATATTATTTTAAGTGATTCAGAAAAATTCCTTATAATAAGTGCAGATACAGTAATTAAACATAATATATGAATTATACCAACAGGTATTTTTAACCAGCGTTTTCCCAAATAATTGGAAACATCTAAAATATCACTTCCTGGAAATCTCTTAAAAAGCATTGATATTAAATATGCAAAAAATATAGCAATTAAAGATATTATAATTGTGGATATCCATGCTGATGAACCAGATGTTTTCATTATAATTTTAGGATAATTTAAAATTATTTTATTAATCATAACAACCGAAACAAGTCCAATTGCTTCAAGTGTTTCTAATTTTGATGAATTCATATTATTTTTTCCTCCAAACCATACTTATTTTCTTTTGAGAAAATTTCTTTTGAGCATGCAAAAATACAGATGTACGTTCTCTTTTCCAAATAGGAGGAATAAAGTAAGATGAAATGCTACGTTTATTTTTGTTTAAAATGTATGGGTTAATATATGGCGAACCAAATGATTTTAGTTTACACATTATTACTAACTGAATAAATAAAACAACACTAATTCCTAAAAATCCAGCAACATATCCAAGTATAATATAAATAAATCTATAAATTCTAAATGTAAAATTAAGTGAAAAATCAGGTATACTAAAAGAACATATACCAGTTATTGCTATAATAATTATTAAAACTGGACTAACAAGTGATGCTGAAACTGCTGCTTCACCTAAAATTAAAGCACCAACAATACCTATAGTAGAACCAAGAGGAGTAGGAACTCTCAGACCAGCTTCTCGAATTAATTCAAAAGAAATTTCCATAAGTAATATTTCTACAAATGTAGGAAAAGGAACAGATTCACGAGCTGCTGCTATTGTGAATAATAGTTCTGTAGGAATAAGCTCTTGATGATAGTTGGTTATTGCAATATACATTCCAGGTAATAATAAAGAGAGAAATATTGCGAGAAGTCTTATTAATTTTTGCATATTTGAAAATTGGTATTTTAAATTTAAATCTTCGGGAGATGTTATAAAATCAACAAAAACACCAGGTGCAACTAAAACATATGGGCTACCATTAACAATAATTATAACTCTTCCTTCAAGTAAAAAATTTGAAACTTTATCAGGTCTTTCTGTTGCAACCATTTGAGGAAATAAGCTTTCAGGTGAATCTTGTATTAATTGCTCTAATTGACCAGAAGAAATTAAATAATCTACAGATAAGTTATTAATTCTATAGCGAACCTCAGCAACTAAATCTTCATTTGCTAATGATTTTATATAACCAATAGAAACTTGAGTTTTAGTAATTTGTCCAACTGTTAAAGTTTCCATTACAAGATTTTCATTATTAACAAGACGTCTAATCATAGATGTATTAGTTCTAATATTTTCAACAAAGGCTTCTTGTGAGCCACGAACAACTACTTCATTGCTTGGCGAGTCAATATTTCTTTGCTTAAATCCTTTTACATCTAAATTAAATGCTGTATCTAATGAATCAACAAAAAGCATACAATTTCCCATATTTATTGCAGAATATACATCAGAAAAATCTGTAACTTTATCTACACTATTTTGAGGAATTAGGCTATTATAAATAAAATCTACTAAATTTTTTTCTTTAGATTTCTTAAAATTTTTTAAAGTAACATTATCTATCTTTTCCTCAGAAACAAATTTTTTTTGTTTATCATCAAAAATATTTGCCCTGTTTCTCATCATTAAAGGAGATAAAATAAATTCATTTATAACAGGAGAATCAACCATTCCATCAATGTACATAACAAAAGCTTTGTATTCTATATTTTGTGCTAGTAAAGAAAACTCTCTAATTATTACATCATTGCAAATTAAAGCATTATACTTATATTTCAAAAAATCAAGATTTTTATCTATTTCGGTAAAAATCTTTTGCGGTTCAACATCTTTAGTTGTGTTATTGTTCAAATTGTAATTACTACCATCTTCATTTTGAACATGCCCGGCTTTCATTATCAATAGTGAAATTATACGATTCACTAGGTTTATAAGTGAAAAGATTTTTTATAAAATTATTAAACTTATTCATATATAATCCTTTCGTAAAATAAAATTAGTAATTGTAGTATTTACTAATAATTATAAAATATGCAAAAAATATGTAAATTAATGGTTAAAATGTTTTGGTTGCTTTTTAATTAATTATATTGTAAAATTAATGAAAGAAAATTTAGGAGGTTTGTATGGAGGAAAATAAAATAAATGAAAATATAACTGATACAAATGCTATTGTTGGTATGATTTTAGGTATATTATCTGTTATATTATGTTGGGTTCCTGTTATTGGATTGGTGTTAGGCATAGTAGCATTAATTTTATCAATTAAAGGATTAAAAAATTCAAGAATTATAAACAAAGGGAAAGGACTTTCTGTAACTGGAATATCTTGTGGATCTGTTGGAATTGTTGTAAATATTATATATACTATTGTATATATAATTATATTTATATTTGCGACAACTGCTGTAGATGAAATAAAAAAATATAATACAGAAATAAATAATTATTATAATGAAACTAAATCATATTACAGAAATCATAATTATGAATATAATGGTACAATATTAGATGATTATGATATATAAAAATAAAGCTTCAACATGATTGAAGCTTTATTTTTTACTCAGATTTTTTAAATCATCTATAGATGGTATAGATTCAGGTAGCATAAGTGGAATTTCACTTTTTAATTTTAATTTTTTTCTTGTAAATAAATGAGATAGTTTATAAAAAAAAGCCCTAAATTTACTATAATATTTATTAAAATTATATAAATTTACAGTATAAGCCAAGTTCTTAAAAATTTTTTTACCATGTCTATCATATAAAATAAGATAGTTTTGAGTATTTATTAAATTTACTAAGTCTTGTTTTTGATATGAAGATGGTACAAATTTTCTATATGCTTGAGGACCATAAATATCGTATATTAAATTAAATTTTTTATAAGAATTTTTAAATGTGACATGTGTTTTAAATATTTTGTTAAACATATATTCTTCATAGTCTATTTCTGCAATAATATCACGAATATCACTTTTTATTTCATACTTTAAAATTGAATTCATAATTACCTCTTCTTTTGTCGTATTTTTTTATAAATTATAACATATAAAAAAAATTTGTAAAATAGATTTGTTTAATTTTATAATTTTATTTTCTATGATATGTGATGACATTTATTTTTTATGCAAAACCAAATAAATTATTATGAAATAGAAGTTTAAAAATGAAAAAAAATGGATATTATATATTCAGGTGAAGAATATGAATAAATTAAAACAATTTTTTTGTATAGCTATTTTAATAGTAATATATGTATATGTGTGTAATATAACTTTATTACCAAATAGTATAATAATATTTGAAGGTGAAGAGCTTAATTTAAAAACTGTTGTTGGATTAAAAGTTAAAAGAGCAAATGGTACAAATATGCCAGTAATTCAGGCTTCGAGTTTAGGTGAGTCTGAACAAAGTAGTAAATATGAAACTGCGGGAACATTTGAACTTAATCTTAATTTATTTGGTACTATACCTGTAAAAGAAATTGATGTAAATGTAATTCCAAAAACGGAAGTAATTCCAATGGGAAATTTAATTGGTGCAAAATTATATACTTCTGGTGTATTAGTTGTTGGTATGTCTGAAATACAAGGAAAAGACTTTCAAAAACATAAACCATATGCTGATTCAGGAATTGAAGAAGGCGATATGATTGTTGAAATGAATAGCAAAAAAATTTCTAATACAGATGAATTAGTAGAAACTGTAAATAATTCAAATGGCGAAGAAATACAAATTAAATATGTACGAAATGATGAAACAATAACAACAAGTATACAACCAGTAAAAAGTGAAGATAATGAATATAAATTAGGTTTATGGGTAAGAGATGCAGCAGCTGGAGTTGGTACTTTAACTTTTTATGAGCCATCTACAGGAAAGTTTGCTGCACTTGGACATGGAATAGTAGATGTTGATACTGGAGATATAATAAATATTGCTAATGGAGAGCTTGTAACTAGTAGTTTAATTGCAATTCAAAAAGGAGAAAAAGGAGCTCCAGGTGAAATAAAAGGTTCTATAGATTCAGGAGTAACAATAGGTAATATTTCAAAAAATACAAATTTTGGTGTATTTGGATTAGTATCAAATAAAAATAATTTAAATTTGAATGGAACTAAAGAATATGAAGTTGCTTTAAGAAGTGAAATACAAGCAGGAGAAGCAGAGATAATTTGTGAACTTGAAAATGGAAAAAAAGTGCAATATAAAATCGAAATATCAAAAATTTATACAAGCAATAACTATGACAATAAAAGTATGATGATAAAAATAACAGATGAAAGATTATTACAAAAAACGGGGGGAATAATACAAGGAATGAGTGGATCTCCAATTATACAAAATGGCAAGTTTGTAGGAGCAATAACAAATGTATTAGTATCAGACCCAACTACTGGATATGCTATATTTGGTGACTTAATGGTAAAACAAATGAAGTCTGTAAAATAATGAAATTAAAATAAAAAAGCACTGTAAACATTATGTTTATAGTGCTTTTTGAAATAGTGGAAAAGATGGTACAATATCAACAAGTAAGTCTTGCTAAAATTAGCTCTACGTCAGTAATACCAATTTTTGTAGCATTAATATCAATAATATATTTTATAAAATATAGAAAAAAATAATAATTATTTTTTATAAAATGTAATTTGTAGAATAATAAAATTAATAATTATAAAATTGAATAAAAAGGCAGGGACACAATCCCTGCCTTTTTGCATCTACCATTTAATAATAGCAAACACATAAAACCAAGAAAAATATCCCTGTCTTTTAAGTGAATAAATTTATTAAATTACACTAATAATAAACTTATTTAGTCATATTGTCTTCAGCTTGTTGTATCATTTTTCTAACCATTTGACCACCGATTTTACCAGCATCTTTAGCTGATATATCACCATTATATCCGTCTTTTAAGTTAACACCTACTTCGCTAGCTACTTCATATTTAAATTTGTTTAAAGCATCTTTAGCAGCAGGAACAACTTTCTTATAGTTATTTGTATTTGCCATTACCTTGTTCACCTCCTGTTGTTTATAATAAACAATTAATTATTTCAGAAAAAACTATATCGCTTTTTCTAACATTATAATGTGCATATTTAAAAAAAATAAACTGGTAATTTTTTACAATTACAAACTATTTTCATTTCAAATATGTATTTGTCGAATTATGTAGAAATTTGCAGATGAAAAAAGATTGACTTTGTATGAATTTGATATTAAAATTAGTACATAATAAAATTTTATTCAAAAAATTTAATTCTAAAAAATTTCCAAAGAAATTTAAAAAAGTGTAATAGGAGGTGAATTATTGAAACGAAAAACATTGAAGTCTTTGTTCAGTGTTATTATTAGTGTTATTGTAGTATGCTGTTTATTCATTTTTTTATATCTAAAAAATAAAAATTCCATTATTCAATCAAATCTAATAAAAGAGGCAGATAGTATTGTAAACGAAAATATTATTAATAGTGATGCTATTAATAAAAGTGACGAGCAAAAACAAATTGAGGAGTGTGAGGCTTTTTCAATTGAAAAAATATCTAGTGATAATAATGTTTTAGGAAAAATAAAAATTCCAGTAATAAATGTTGAAGCACCAATTAAAGAAGGCGTAACACAAGATGTATTAAAAGAATCTGTTGGACATTTTTGTGATAGTAGTTATTGGAATGGAAATGTTGCTCTTGCTTCTCATAACAGGGGTACATATGCACATTATTTTGAAAAGATAAATAAATTACAAATTAATGATGAAATCATTTATCAAACTAAATTAGGAACAAGAGTTTATATTGTAACTGAAATAAATCAAATATCTGAAAATGATTTGTCTGTTTTAGAAAAATCAAATAAAAATATTTTAACATTAATAACCTGTGTAAAAGATAAGAAAAATTTAAGATTATGTGTACAAGCATCAGAAAAAGTTTAATTTTTATTAAAATAATATACCAAAGAGCATTTTAATTACAAAAGAATTTTTGAAAAAAATTATAAAAAAGTAATGTCGTAAATAGAAGTTTACGAAATCCAAATATATAAATAGAAGAAAGAAGGAATGAGTTTATTTATGAAAAAAGTAAGAAAAATGTTGTTTAGTATAGTATTATTGGTATTGGCTATATTTCAAATATCTACACAAATGAAAAAAACAGAAGCTGCAACAGCAGGCGAAATACAGTATTTACAAAGAGATAACAAAGGTTTTTATTCAATACAAAAATGGAATGGGTCTGAATGGATATATGTTACATATAGTATAACATATTATACAGATAGCAATGGAGTAAAAAGAATAGCATATTGTATAGATCCAGATTTAAAAGGAATAGGTTGGATTAAAGGTGAGTATGCAGGATATGATGTAAAATTAAAAGAGCTATTATCAAATGAAAAATTATGGCGTGTATATACAAATGGATATCCATATAAAACACCAAGTCAAATGGGAGTTGAAACAGAAGATGATGCATACCTGGCAACAAAAATGGCGTCATATGCAATTCTTAGAGGTAATTCAATTGAAGAAATAAGACAACAATATAGAGCTGGAACAACAAAAGTCGAAAATGAAAGTTTAGAAGATATACAAAGAAGAGGTACAAAAGTAATTGATGCAATATGTAAATTAATTGATATTGGCTACAATGGAAGCGAAACAATAAAAAATAATAATATATTACAAATATCAAAACAAAGTGAGTTATCAAAAGATTTAAATAAAGATGGTTATTATTCTGCAATTTTTAAAGTAAATTCAAAAGTAGAATGCAGTCAATATAATGTTTCTGAAATTACAGGGTTCCCAGAAGGAACATATATAGCAGATAAAACTGGTACTAGTAAAACAGAATTTAATGGAAATGAAAGTTTTAAATTAATGATTCCAAAAGATAAAATAACAAATAGTATAGATGGAAATATAAAAATTGTAGGAAAGTGCAAAAATTACCCAATATATTATGCTGAATGTAATGTTGGAAACTATCAAAACTATATGCTATGTTGTGATATGTATAGCGATGATGTACAAGCAAGCTCTAATATAAATATTAATGCCAATAAATGTGGAATTCAAATAGAAAAAATAGATAAAGACACTAAATATCCTATAAAGGGTGTAAAGTTTTTAATTAAATATGAAAGCGGAGAAGAAATAGGAATATATGAAACAGATGAAAATGGAAAAATAAATATATCTAATTTAAAACCAGGGAATATATCAATTAAAGAAATAGAAACAAATAAAAATTATATATTATCACCAAATGAAACAAATATAAAATTAGAATATGACGAAATAAAAAATGTAAAAATAGAAAACGAAAAGAAAAAAGGTTCAATAAAAATAATAAAGGTTGACTCGAAAAACAATGAAATAAAATTAAAAGGTGTAAAGTTCGAAATATACAATGAGCAAAAAGAATTAATATCTTCATTAATAACAGATGAAAACGGCGAGGCAAAAATTGAAAATTTACCAATAGACACAAAATATATAATAAAAGAAGTTGAAACAGCAAAAGATTATATATTGTCAGAAGATCCTATAACAATAGAGCTAGAAGAAAATGAAATAAAAACAATTACATTTAAGAACAAAAAAATTGAGCAAGACAAAAAAGAAACATTACCAAGAACAGGTCAAACAGACACAAGCAATTATTTATTAGGGATTTCAATAGCTGGAACAATTTTAAATACACAAATATTAAGAAAAAAGAATACAAAAAATAAAAAGGATAATAATAAATAAAGAGAAGGTGAAAATATGTTTTTGGCAGGTTTAATGATTGGGTCTATAGTCGGCGGAGTATTTGCAATAATATTGCATTGTTTGGTAATAATGAGCAAGACAGAATAAAATTCAAAAGTCCAGGCACACAAACAAAAATATTAACATATATTTAAAATATAGGAAAGAAATATGGAGGTAAATGTATGTTAGTATTTTCTATCTCGGGATTTTTAACATTTTTACAAACCTCACTTTTTGTGATTGGATACATATCTAAAAATAGTTTATTTCCAGAGCCATTAAATGCAGAAGAAGAAAAGATGTATTTACAAATGTTAGAAAACGGAGATAAAGAGGCAAGAACTATATTAATAGAGCGAAATTTAAGACTTGTAGCTCATGTATGCAAAAAATATAGCAATAACAATACAGACTTAGATGACTTAATATCAATAGGAACAATAGGCTTAATAAAGGGAATAGATAGTTTTAATTATAAAAAAGGTGTAAGACTTGCAACATATGTTTCTAGATGTATAGATAATGAAATATTAATGCATTTTAGAAGTGCAAAAAAATTAAATGCAGAAGTATATTTAGAAGACACTGTAGGAAAAGATAAAGATGATAATACTGTAAGTTTACAAGAAGTTTTAGAAAATAATGAAAGAAGTGTTGATGAAGAAGTAGATTTAAAATTTAAAATAAAAAAATTATATGCAAAAATGAAAACAGTTTTAAAAGATAGAGAATTCGGAATAATAACAATGCGATTTGGATTAGATGGAAAAAAGCCACGAACTCAAGAACAAATAGCAAAAATGCTAGGAATATCTCGTTCATATGTCTCAAGAATAGAAACAAAAGCGATAGGAAAACTGGCGAAAGAATTTAAAGAGTGAATTAACTGAAAAAGAAAAAATGCAAAAGGGAAAATTTGAATCAACTCAAATTTTCTCTTTTTTTTCAATTTGTGTCAATGGAGGTCAATGGGTTGTCAATGGGGACGGTTCTTTTTGACAACTTTAAAGCCACATTCCAAATGTATGCCTAAAGTTGTCAAAAAGAACCGTCCCCATTGACAACCCATTGACCTCCTTGCTCTAAGCTACGTTTCACTGGAATCCCACAAAACTGCCTTTTTTGCTCTTGATAAAATCCCACAGATTTGATAATATATAGCAAATGGAGGATTTATTATGGAAGAAAAAACAAATGTGATGAGAATTTTAGAGCAGAAAAAAATAAAATATAATAGTTATTCATATGTAAGTACACAAGCCATAAGTGGAATGGAGGTAGCGACAGCTTTAAATCAAGACCCTAATTGTGTATTTAAAACACTAGTTACAGTTGGAACATCAAGAAACAATTATGTTTTTTTGGTACCAGTAAATAAAGAACTTAATTTAAAAAAAGCTGCTAAAAGTGTTAATGAAAAAAAGGTCGAAATGATTAAATCAAAAGAGCTATTACCACTTACAGGATATATACATGGTGGATGCTCTCCAATAGGTATGAAAAAGCAGTTTAAAACAGTTATTAATACTACTGCACAAAATTTTGAAAAAATAATTTTTAGTGCTGGTAAAATAGGATATCAAGTTGAAATGAGTTTAGAAAATCTGCAAAAAGTAATAAATTTTACATTGGCAGATATAGTTGATTAAGAAAAGGTGATAAAAATGATATTAGTAAGTGGTTGTTTAATAGGAATAAATTGTAAATACAGCGGTGGTAATAATTATGATGAAAGAATATTCAATTTAGTTAAAGAAGGAAAGGCAATTCCAGTATGTCCAGAACAATTAGGAGGTTTATCAACTCCAAGATTTGCATCAGAAATAAATGATGAAAAAGTAATAAACAAGAATAACGAAGATGTAACAGTACAATATAAAAAGGGAGCTGAAGAAACATTAAATTTAGCAAAAAAATTAGGTATAAAGCAAGCAATATTACAACCAAGAAGTCCGTCATGCGGAAAAGGAAAAATATATAGCGGAAAATTTGATGGAACATTAATAAATGGAAATGGTATAACAGCAGAATTGTTAATGAAAAATGGAATAGAAGTATTAATGCCAGATGAATATTTTAATTAAGATAAAAAAGAAACAATTGTTAAATTTTATAACAATTGTTTCTTTTTTATATGGTGACCCCTACGGGAATCGAACCCATGATTCGGCCTTGAGAGGGCCGCGTCTTAACCGCTTGACCAAGGGGCCATATATAATACTTTATATTTATAACATAAATAAATTACTTAGTCAAGAAATAAAAACAAAAAATTAAATAAAAAAATCCAAAAATATAGCTTTAATTATTTAAATGTGATATAAATATAAAGTATAAATTGGAGTGGTATCGAAGTGGTCATAACGAGGCGCACTCGAAATGCGTTAGCTCTGAATAAGGGCCCGTGGGTTCGAATCCCACTCACTCCGCCAAAATAATATTAGGAGGAAAAGTATGAGGTGTCCAAACTGTGGCAGTGAAAGTATATCTAGTATAGTAGATACAAAAACAAAAACCAAAGGATTTGACGGAAATAATGCATGTTGTGGATATTTGTTATTCGGATGGCCAGGTGTTTTATGCGGATTATGTAATACAGGAGATACTGTAACAAGAACTAAAACAACTAATATCTGTAACAATTGTGGACATAGATTTTAAAAATGAAAAAGGAAACAAAAATAAAAACATGGGCATTTTTTATGAGGTTAGGCAATAAATGTGGATGCCACCAAATGGAAGAGCACAGTTTTAAAATAAAGGGTTATCAATTTCCTGTATGTAGTAGATGTACAGGAATATTAACAGGTCAAATAATTGGAATAATAATATATTTATTAAAATTTAGAGTACCGTTATATATAAGTATTATATTTTTATTAATTATGTTTATAGATTGGTACATACAATACAAGAAAATAAAGGAATCAACAAATATAAGAAGATTTGTAACTCGGAAATTTAGCAGGAATAGCACAAACAAGTATATTGATAGAGTTAATAATATTTATATGTAACATATTTAAATAAAAACAAAAGTCGAGGAAAAAAGAAAGATGGAAAAGTCAAGAAGGATAAAATTAACTGCTCCACAAATTTTAGTATTAGGAGTAATTGCAAGTATTTTTATAGGAGCAATTTTATTAAAATTACCAATAAGCAATGTTTCTGGAAAACACATAAAGTTTGTAGATAGCCTATTTACAGCAACATCAGCTGTATGTGTAACAGGTTTAAATACAATAATACCAGCAGAACAATTTACAATATTTGGAAAAGTAGTCTTAATGTGTTTAATAGAAATAGGTGGAATAGGATTCATGAGCTTCATAGCACTATTACTATTATTAATGCGAAAAAAAATAGGACTATCAGAGCGTAATTTAATAAAAGAATCTTTAAATCAAAATTATAATAAAGGAATAATTAAATTAATAAAAAAGATATTTATTTATCTTGGAGTAATAGAAATTATAGGAGCTATTTTTTTATCAATAAGATTTATCCCTCAATATGGAACAAAAATGGGAATATTTTATTCGATATTTCTTTCAATATCTGCAGTATGTAACGCTGGTTTTGATATTATGGGAAGTAATAGTTTAATAAATTATCAATATGATTGGCTAGTTTCTATATCTATTATGGTTTTAATTATAGTAGGAGGACTAGGATTTACTGTTTGGGACGATATAATTGATGCAATAAAAAAAATATGTGCTAAAAAAATACCTGCTAGAAAATTTGGTAGAGAAATTTCAACACATACAAGAATAGTATTGATAACAACATTTATATTGTTAGTATCAGGAGCATTATTTACATTTATATTAGAAAAAGATAATGTTCAAATAATGAAAGATGACAATATAGCTCAAAAAATACTAAAATCAAGTTTTTATTCAACAACCCTTAGAACAGCAGGTTTTGAATCAATTGATTCAACAGAGCTAACAACAGCTACAAAATTTATATCATTAATATATATGTTTATAGGTGGTTCGGCGGGAAGTACTGCAGGAGGAATAAAAACAACAACTTTTGCAATAATTATTTTAATGGTTATAAGTTATCTAAAAGGAAATGAAAACACAATTATAAATAAAAGAAAAGTACCTCAAAGATTGCTAAAAAGAGCAATAGTAGTTATGTTTGTTAGTGTTTTTATAATAATTGTTTCAATAGTTGGTTTATCAATAACAGAAGATATTAAAGCAGAGCATACTTTACCAGAAGCGGAAACATCTGTAAGAGATGTAAGCTTTTTAGATATATTTTATGAAGTATTTTCAGCATTTGGAACAGTAGGATTAACACTTGGAATAACACCAAAACTAAGTGTGGCAGGAAAAATAATAATTATGTTTGTAATGTTTATAGGAAGATTAGGTCCAATAACAATTTCATATGCTGTGCTGAAAAAGGACAAACGAAATAAAGGAATAAAGTATCCTGAATGTGATGATTTAATAGTTGGATAATAAATTTTATATGATATATGCAAGTAAAAAATGTTTTTTGCAGAGAAAAATATATAAATTTTTATTTTTATATTGTAAAAAAATTAAAAAAGGGAATGTGAAATATTATGAAAAATAATAATACAACAAAAGAAAGTAAAGAGCTTGTTACTAAAACTAAAATGAAATTATGGAAAAAAATAGTAATAACTATACTAATATTTATGTTATTAGCAATAATAGCTTTTGTTACATATGAAAAGGCAACCGTAAACAATACATATTATATTGGTGAAAAAAATCTCCAAATTCCAGTATTTGTTTATCATGATATTGTAGGGGATGAATCACAAATACAATATGATTATATGCAAACAACATATGATACATTTAAAAAGCAAATAACAGGACTAATGAAATTGGGATATAAGCCAATAAGTTATCAAGATTTAGAAGATTATAAAAATGGTAAAAAAGCAATTCCAAAATGGAGCTTTGTAATAACTTTTGATGATGGATATACTGGAGTATATACATACGCGTATCAATTTGCAAAAGAACAAAATATTCCAATGACGTCATTTATAAATAACAATACCATAGGAACTGAAGATGTTTTTTATAATTGGAATCAAGCCAAAGAAATGGAGGAAAGTGGTATTATTTCAATTTATTCACATGGATTAATTCATGCAAAATATAATGAAGAAACGCCACAAAAACTTGTTGAAGATACAAATAAATCATATGAAGAGCTTGATGAAAAATTGGGAAATAATAGATTAAAAGTATTTACATATCCATATGGATTACATACACAAGAAGAGCGTGTAGCTCTTTGGAATAATGGGTATATACAAAATTTAACTGATAACAGAATAAATTTAAGTAATGAATTAGATTTATCTGGAATTCATAGATCATATCCATTAAGTGATTCTGTTTTTAAAATGTTAGTAAAAATACAATATAGAGTTTTTAGATATGAAATATTACGGAATTTTTTAAATTATAAAATTAATTTTAATGTGCATCTGTTATTTTTCTAAAAAAGAAGGGGTTGTAAAAATGAGAAAGTTAAATATATTAGTTATAGGATTAAAAACGTTTGGTCAAAGTGTTGTAAGACAATTATATGATTATAATTGCGATGTTTTGGCTATTGATAGAGATATGGAAAGAGTAGAAGAAATTGCAGATTATGCAACAGAAGCAATTCAATTAGATATAAAGGATTCAACTGAGCTAAAAAAATTATCTTTAGATAACTTTGATGTTGCAGTAATTACAATGCGAGATATAGGAACAAATATAATGGCTGCAATGTTATGCGAAGAAGCTGGAATACCTAAAATAATAGCAAGATCAGCAAGCAATTTACATAAAAAAATATTAGAAAAAATAGGGGTAAACACAATAATATCACCAGAGCAGGAAATGGGAATAAGAATAGCAAAAGGAATAATGGATATAAATGTAATGGAAGCAATAAAAATATCCGAAAATTATGATATAGTAGAGCTAAAAGCACAGGAAAAATGGATAGGAAAAACATTAAGAGATTTAAAATTTAGAAATCACTTTGGAATGAATGTACTATTAGTAAAAAAAGAAAACACAAAATTAGCAATTTCTCCAAATGGTGATTATGAAATTGAAAGAGGCGACAGATTGGTTGCTATTGATGATAAAAATATAGGAGAAGAAGAATAAATTAATTTATATACGAATACGATAAAATATAAAAGTGGTTTATAGGCAAAACCAATATAAAAAACCTAAATATATTATTATATAAGGAATATTATATGAAAGTTATTCTAATAAATGGAAGTCCAAATGAAAAAGGATGTACTTATACAGCTCTTAAAGAAATTGAAAAAACATTAAATAATCAAGATATAGAAACAGAAATATTATGGTTAGGTAATAAACCGATTTCTGGATGTCTAGGTTGTGGAGTATGTTTAAAAAAAGGTAGATGTTTTATTCAGGATAAAGTAAATGAATTTTTAGATAAAGTAGAAAAAACAGATGGTTTTGTATTTGGAACACCAGTACATTTTGCTTCAGCAAGTGGAATGATAACTTCATTTATGGATAGAGCATTTTATGGAAGAAGTAGTCTTTTTAAAAATAAACCAGCAGCAGGAATAGTGTCTTGTAGAAGAGGTGGAGCATCATCGACATTTGATATGCTAAATAAATATTTTGCAATGAATAATATGCCAATTGTAACATCACAATATTGGAATATGGTACACGGAAATAAACCTGAAGAAGTTAAGCAAGATTTGGAAGGTATGCAAACAATGAGAACACTTGCCAATAATATGGCTTGGCTTTTAAAATGTATTGAATCTGGTAAAAAAATGGGAATTAAAGAGCCAACTAATGAAAGCATTATAAGAACAAATTTTATAAGATGATTATTGAAAAGTTATTGACAAACGTACTTAAAAAGAGCTAATATAAATATCGTGAATTTAGAGGGATACCTGTAACCATTCCGAACACAGTAGTCAAACTCTACTTTTTCAGTATTTATATGATTATGTTATCATTTTTAAGTATTGCAAAATTTAGACTGACACAAAAAATAAAAGCTAAAAATCATATAGATACCAAGTATGTAATTACTTGGTTTTTTTGCGTCTTAAAAAGGCTAATGGAGATTGGTCAAATATAAGTGTAAAGGGGGAATATGAAAAATAATTAAGCTTAAAATTTTTTATCGGAGGAGTGTTATGGAAGAGCAAATATTTAAAGAAGAGCAAGATAAATTAGAAGAAATAAATAAAAAAATTACAGAAGAAGAAAATATAATTGATGAGGATTTAAAAAATGCAGATATGAATTATTCCTTAGAAGATATGGCAAAGGGCGAGGTTTTATTTGCAAAAGTAAAAAAGTTAGAAGATATAAAGAAAATAAAAGATGTTCCGTATTTTGCTAGAATGGATTTTAAAGAAGATGCAAGAAAAATGGAAAAACTATATATTGGAAAAATTTCTATTTTAGATAGTAAAACAGCAGAGCCAATAATAGTGGATTGGAGAGCTCCAATATCAAACTTGTATTATGAGGGAAAAATTGGTAAAGCAGAATATGAATGTTTAGGTAATAAAATAAAAGGTGAAATATTATTAAAAAGACAGTATATTATAGAAAAACAAAAATTGAAAAAGTATGTTGATATTAATGTTACTGGTAATGACGAGTTACTACAAAATGCACTTGAAGAAAAAGCAGATGATAGATTAAAAAATATAGTAGCAACTATACAAGATGAACAAAATAGAATAATTAGAGCTGATATAAATTCACCACTTATTGTACAGGGAGTAGCAGGAAGCGGAAAAACAACGATTGCTCTTCATAGAATTGCATATTTAATTTATAATTATGAGAAAGAATTTAAGCCAGACGAATTTATGATAATAGCTCCAACAAAATTCTTTTTAAATTATATTTCAAATATTCTTCCTGATTTAGGTGTAAATGATGTAAGACAATGTACTTTTGAAGATTTTGCTTATGATGTAATTGGAAAAAAATTAAAAATTTCAGATAATAATGAAAAATTAGTTATAATTGTAAATAAAGAATTTGATGATATAAATAAGGGAAAAATTGATATTATGATAAAAGAAGCTAAATTTAAATCATCAATAAATTTCAAAAAAATTATAGATGAGTATTTGGCAGATATAGAAAAGAATTATATTCCTAAAAATGATTTCTGTTATAAAGATTATACAATAATGAAATACAATGATATAGATTATTTATTTAAACATACATACAAAATGTATAATTTTGATAATCGAATACATGAAATTGAAAAAAATTTAATATCCGAATTTAAAAGAAAATCTACAGAAATAGCAGAAAACTTGAGAAAAGAGCGTACTAAAGCCATAGAAAATTTAGTACAAGAAGAGCGTATAAAAGTTTATGATGAATATGATAAAGAAATAAAGAGTGTAGAAAAGGGATATAAAAAAATTGTAAAAAATTATTTAAATCAAATACCTAAAAAAGATTGTGTACAATATTATAAAGAATTTATAGATTCATATTTGCAAAATTCAAATGAAGTAATGCAGTATTTAAAAGAAAATACGCTATCAAATTTAAAGAAAAACGAAGTATCATTTGAAGATTTAGCTCCTATAATGTATATACAATTTAAAGTTTTTGGAATAAAAGATAAATGTAAAATAAAGCATGTTGTTATAGATGAAGCACAAGATTATGGTGAATTTCAATTTGATGTATTAAAAACGATTTTAAACAGTAATTCAATGACAATATTAGGAGATATAGCACAGGGAGTTCATTATTATAGAGGTATTGAAAACTGGAAGAGATTTATAGATGTGGAATTTAATAATGTAAAAACTGTATATACAACATTAAATAAGACATACAGAACGACAAAAGAGATAATGGACATTGCCAATATAGTAATTAACAAATTACCTGAATATGAAAAAGAGTATATTGTGTTAGGTGATCCAGTTATAGACAGAAAAAATTCAATAAGTATAAAAAAAGTCGAAAGCAAAAAGGATTTAATCGAATCTATAAATGAGAAAATAAATGAGCATTTAGATAATGGATATAAGTCAATAGCAATTATAGGAAAAGATATGAAAGAATGCGAAATGATTGAAAGAGAAATTTGTAAGCTAAGATCAGATGTAAAACTCATAAGGGGAAAAGATTCGGAATATAATTCTGGAATATCAGTTGTTCCATCATATCTGGCAAAAGGTTTGGAATTTGATTGTGTTATTATTTCAAATGCAAATAATGTGAAGTATACAAATACTAGTTTAGATATAAAACTATTATATGTAACAATAACAAGAGCAATGAGCAAATTAGATATCCTATATGACGGTGATATGACAAACTTGATTAGTAAAAGAATTTGACATAACAAACTTATAATTATAGTAAAAATGTATTGAAAGGAGATTAAGTTTATGAAAGATTTAACAATTGATATTGGAGAATGGAGATTAAATTGTAGAGCAACTGCAATTATAATACATGATAATAAAATATTATTACATCACAATGTAAAAGAGCCATATTATGCCTTAGTTGGAGGGAGAATTAAAATTGGGGGAAATTCAGCAGATACAGTAAAACGAGAATTTAAAGAAGAAACAGGAAAAGATATCGAGCTTACAGGATATATAGCAACAATAGAAAACTTTTTTGAGGCAAATAACAAAAAGTACCACGAGATTACATTTGTTCATAAAGCTGAGTTTATAGATGAGAAGGATAAAAAAACTCTAGAAACAATAAAAAATGTAGAGGGAGATGAAGAAAAAAATATTGAATATGAGTGGATTGATTTAAACAATATAGATAAAACTCCAATAAGACCTGAAGTATTGAAAAAAATATTAACTAAAAAAGTATATCCAACTCATGAAATTAACAATGATTTAAGACCATGTAAATATTAATGAAAATAAATGGACTGAAATATTATAAAATAAAAGAACCTGTTTCCATGCACACATCTTTATGATATGTCTTGCCCTAGAAACAGGTTTTTCAGCTGCTAGATTTCCTCGCGGTTGATGCTTTTTATTGCGAAGTTGGTGTAATTCAGATATGTGCCTTCAGCGTTCCGGAAGACAAACATCAAATGTTCACCAACATGTCCGCTGATCATCAGCTGAACAATGCCATCATTGTACTTCAGCGTTTTGTCGTCGGAAAACCAGTAGAACTGATCTCGACCAGCAGCCTTGCGAAAGAGATGGTTTACACCATTCTCAAGTTCAAAACGCAAAAGAATGTCTGTATTGATGATGGTTTCTCTAGGAGTATTCATAATAAATACTCCTCCTTTCTAAAAATTTTGAGTTCAACCAGCAAACTCAATAATATGGTTATTATATCATAAGTATACATAAAATACAAGAAAAATGATTGACAAAATTAATATGTTGCAATATAATACTAACATAATTAATAAAAAATCGATGATCAAGAAAATAATTATAAAAATGTTATTAAAGCGAGTCGAAAAATGGTGTGAGTTTGACAATAATTATATAATTATTAGAGCTTGTGAGTGACTACAGGAAATAAAAGTATGGTAGTTCGTATATCTACGTTACAGATTTGAGTGGATTTTTGTATTTAAAATGTAAAAATCAAATAGAGTGGTACCGCGTTTTATATCGCCTCTGGATTTTCCAGAGGTTTTTTGTTTTTATAAAATGTATATGTATGAATTATCATATTAAAATTGGAGGAAAAAGTATGGATATTATAACAAAAACAGAAGAAATAATTAAAAATATTTTAGAAAAAAATAACCTTAATGAAGAAAATGTGGTTCTTAATACATCTAGCAGACCAGAATTTGGTCAATTTCAATATAATGGAGCAATGGGACTTGCAAAAAAATATAAAACAAATCCAAGAGAAATAGCCAAAAAAATAGCTGAAGGCTTAAATGAATTTGATATTTTTGACAATATAAATATTGCAGGACCTGGATTTATAAATATATCATATAAAATTGAATATCTAACTGAATATTTAACAGAAATATCTAAAGATGTATCTGAAAATGTAAAAAAATATCCTAAAAAAAAGATATTTTTAGATTATGGTGGTGCAAATGTTGCAAAAGCACTTCATGTTGGGCATTTAAGAACTGCTAATATAGGAGAAGCATTAAAAAGACTTGCAAAACTTGTTGGCAATGATGTTATTTCAGATGTTCATTTAGGAGATATAGGAAGACAATCAGGTATGGTTATATATCAATTAAGAGAAGAACATCCAGATTGGGTATTTTTTGATGAAAATTATAAAGGAGAATATCCAACAGAAATTCCAATAACAAATGAAGATTTAGAGCGAATTTATCCATTAGCAAGTACAAAGGCAAAAGAAAATGATGAGATAATGGAAGAAGTTCGTAGAATTACAGCAGAGCTAGATAAAGGAAAAAAATCATATGTAGCTTTATGGAATATCGTAAAAGAAATATCAATTAAAAATATAAAAAATATATATAAACAATTGAATACTAATTTTGACCTATGGGAAGGTGAAACTGATTCATATCCATACATAGATGAAATGTTAGAAATTTTGAAAAAAAATAATTGTTTGAATGAAAGCCAAGGAGCTCTTGTATGTGACGTAAAATTAGATACAGATAAGGCAGAAATTCCACCACTAGTTGTAATTAAAACAGATGGAACAACTTTATATGCAACGAGGGAACTTGCAACAATATTATCAAGAAAGAAAAGATTTAATCCAGATGAAATATGGTATATAGTAGATAACAGACAAGGTATGTATTTTGAGCAAGTATTTAGAACATCATATAAATCAAATTTAGTAGATAAAAATATGAAATTTGAATTTATAGGTATTGGAACAATGAATGGAAAAGATGGAAAACCATTTAAAACTAGAGATGGTGGAGTAATGAAATTAGAATCTTTATTAGGCGAAATAAAAGAAGAAACAGCTAAATATGTAAAAGATTCAGAAATGAATGAAAATGAAAAGAAAAACATATCAGATACAGTTGCAGTAGCAGCCTTAAAATATGCGGATTTATTACCAAATGTAGAAAAAGATTATATATTTGATATATCAAAATTCTGTAGCTTAGAAGGGAAAACTGGACCATACATTTTATATTCAGCAGTTCGTATGAAATCATTACTAGCAAAATCAAATGTATCAGAATATAAAATGTATAACATATATTCTCAAACAGAAAAAGAGCTAATAACAAAAGTATTAGAAATGCCAATAAGAATAGATACAGCATACAGAAATAAAACACTAAGTGAAATTACAGAATACATATATGAACTAGACAGTTTATTTAATAAATTCTATGTAGAAAACAGAATACTAACAGAGCAAGATGAAAACAAAAAACAAACTTGGTTATTCTTAACAAACCTAGTATATCAAGTAAATAAATTACTATTAGATACACTAGCAATAAATATACCAGAAAAAATGTAATAACTAAAAATTTAAGGAGAGATACAAAATGAAAGAAAAATTTATTGAATTATTAAAAAGCACAAACAGACCAGGAATAGAAGATTTAATAGCATTTTTAGAAAAAACAGACTTCTTCACAGCACCAGCAAGCACAAGATTTCACGGGTCATTTGAAGGTGGACTAGTAGAGCATAGTTTAAAAGTATATGAAATTTTAGACTACAAAGCCAAAAACAATGTTTTAAAATTAGAAATTCCAGATGATACAATAAAAATAGTTAGTCTATTACACGATATATGTAAATTAAACTTCTACAAAGTAGACTATAGAAATGCAAAAAATGCATTAGGTGAATGGGAAAAAGTTCCATATTATACAATAGATGACACAATACCATATGGACATGGAGAAAAATCTGTAATGATGATATCTGAATACATAAAATTAACTCCAGAAGAAAAATATAGTATTCGCTGGCATATGGGATACACAGAGCCAAAAGAATTATATAATACAATAGGAGCAGCATACAAAAAATATCCACTAGCACTAATGATGCACGAAGCAGACCTAGAGGCAACATATTTTTATGATATTTAATAATTAAAAATAAAGTAATTCATTTATAAAATAAACCTTATAAGTGAATTACTTTATTTTTTTATAATTGAACAGCAAGATTTTAATTTAAAGTATTACTGTTTTTTTATTTTAGGTTTAGCAATTAAAGAAGCAATATATCCAAAAAATACAGCAGCAGCAATTCCTCCGGCAGAAGCCATAACGCCACCAATAAAAGCACCAAGTAATCCATTATTTTTTACTGCTTCAATTGTGCCTTTAGCTAAATTAGCACCAAAGCCAGTTAATGGGACTGTAGCACCACAACCAGCGAAATCAATAACATATTTATAAATTCCACAAGCTCCTAAAATTACTCCAACAGTAACGAATGTTACTAAAATTCTAGCAGGGGTAAGTTTCGTTTTATCAATTAATATTTGACCAATAATACAAATTAAACCACCTACAACAAAACATCTTAAAATTTGCATCCAATCAATAGTTTGAAAAAAATCCATAATAACTTTTTATGATATATTAAAAAATAATCATAGTCTCCTTGCATATATATTTGAGTTTTTTAAGGTCTCTCATAAACCTATAAAATTAATATTCTTTAAACAGATACCTTTAAATCCGCGAAGTATAATAATGTAAATTTAATAGAAAAATTTATTATTAGTATTATTTACAAAAAAAATAAATATATACAAATAAAAAAGCAATTGTTATTTTTAACAATTGCTACAATAATTATTTTAAAATTTTTATTTGTCCTAATAAAGGAACTTCTTTTTCTTCTTGGTTTATAGCTGCAATTAATCCTAAAATCCAGCAAACAAAAACAAAGATATTCCATAAACTTCCAACAATCCATCCAACAAATGGAATGCAAGCAACTATAGAACCAGCAATAAACGCTAATGTTATTACTAATGCTTGGTTTAAGTGGAATTTAGCACCTTCTCTATCGCCAGCGCAAAATGCAATGATAAGACCAATAAAAGTTAAGTATGCAACCCAACCTGTTGTTTTTGCATCAAAACTACTTGAATTAGGTGCTTGATTTGGCTGTGTATTATTCTCCATAATAAAATCCTCCTTTTTCGATATTTTAGAATTTAATTCCAAAAATATTTTAGCATAACAAATTTTAGTTAACAAGGATTTTCAATATTTTTTATAAAATATAGATATAAATAATATTTTTAATTATATATTTCAATTTTTTCCGAATCTTCATTTCTAATAGAAATTATAGATCCTCTAACATCATAAGCAATTGGATCATTAAAAATGCTTGAAAATACAGGAGTTATTTGAGTACCAGGAATAATACCAAGATCTAAAAAACGCCTATGGAGTTTTCCAGAGCAATTTAAGGAACGTATAATTACAGTTTCATTTAATTTGACATTATTGAGTGTTTTCATAAAATTCCCCCTAATATAGCATATGAATAAAATAAAAAAAGTTTAAAATTTGTTGAAAAAAATTTTTTTAGGTAATATAATGAGACCATAAATTAAAAATTAGGAGGAAAAAGATGGAAAAAACAAGAGGATTTGAAATTGCAAAAGGTTTTGAAGATAAAGGAATTAATTTGCCAGAAAGAAAAACAAAATATTCAGCTGGATATGACATAGAAGCTGCTGAAGACTGTGTAATACCAGTTTTTAAGCCAGGACAAAAACCAGTACTTGTAAAAACAGGTATAAAAGCATATATGCAAAATGATGAATATTTAATGTTATGTAATAGAAGCTCTAATCCAGGTAAAAAAGGTTTAATATTAGCTAATAGTGTAGGAATTGTAGATGCAGATTATTATGGAAATCCAGATAATGATGGTTTAATTATGTATGCATTTTATAATTTCTTTGCAGAAGATGTTCAAATAAAAAAAGGCGATGTAATAGGACAAGCAATATTTAAAAAATATGAAATAATTGATTCCGATAATGCATCAGGCGAAAGAGTTGGAGGATTTGGTTCAACAAGCAAATAGTTTTAATATAGGTACTAATTTATAAAAAATAATTTTTGTAATAAAAAATAAATGCCGATAAATGTTGAAAAATCAACAAAAAATGGGAATAACATAATATAAAAAAGATGGTAAATGTTTTGACTTTTGCCATCTTTTGTAGTATAATAATAAATGTAGTTGAAAAAGAACGATACCTTTATTGACTTCAATAAAATTAGCTTAAGGAAGGAGTGACTTACATGTTTAATGTAGGGGACAAAGTCGTATATCCAATGCACGGAGCTGGAACGATAGATTCAATAGATAAGAAAAATATTTTAGATGAAGAGGTAGAATATATAAATATTTCAATGCCTGGAGGAGTAAAGGTAATGGTACCAAGCAATCAAGCGTCAAAGCAAGGTTTAAGAAATATAATTTCTCAAAATGATGTCGAAAAAGTATTTTGTGTGTTAGAAACAGATGAAACTGCAATGTCTGACAATTGGAATAAAAGATATAGAGACAATATGGATAAAATGAAAAGTGGAGATATCTATGAAGTTGCAGATGTTGTAAGAAATTTAAGCTTTAAACAAAAAGAAAAAGGTTTATCTACTGGTGAGAAAAAAATGTTAAACAATGCAAAACAAATACTAGTAAGTGAATTAGTATTAGTTGAAAATACTACAAATGCAGAAATGGAAAAATTAGTAGATAATAAAATTGATGTTTCGTTTAAAGAAAATAGAGAGCATGAAGGAATAAATACAGAAATAAGCACTAACAATATAGTAAGCAAATTTATACCTTTCAATGCAGAAAGCACAGGAACATCACAAGAATAAAAAATTGGGTAGATTCTATAAATATATAGATTGTCTGCCCATAATTAGTATATAGGGAAGCAAAAAGGCTTTCCTATTAATTAGCTAAAAATTAAAAAAGTACACAACTTATGTAAATATAGAAGGATTTCGATAATTTATGTCGAATTATATAATATGACAATGAAAGAAAGGTAGGTTTGTAGGGTGCGATATAGTGATGAACTTTTGGAAGAAATAAAAAACAGAAATGACATAGTAGATGTAATTTCAGGATATGTAGCATTAAAAAGAAGCGGAAGAAACTTTTTTGGGTTATGTCCATTTCATAATGAAAAGTCACCATCATTTGCAGTATCACCAGACAAGCAAATTTTTCACTGTTTTGGTTGTGGAGTAGGAGGCAATGTTTTTCACTTTGTAAGTAAAATAGAAGGAATAGGATTTAGAGAATCCGTAGAAATGTTGGCCAATAGAGCAAATATTGCATTACCAGTTTCACAGTCATCGGATGAAGACGACAAATTATATTACATAAGATCAAAAATATATGAAATAAACAAAGCTACAGCAATGTTTTATCATAAAAATTTATATAATTCATCAGCAAAAAAGGCGCAAGAATATGTAAAAAAGAGAAAACTAGATAATAATACTCTAAAAACTTTTTTTATAGGATATTCTGGAAATTATAATGAATTATATAAGTTTTTAAGATCACAAGGCTTTAAAGATGAAGAAATATTAGAATCAAAATTAGTCAACAAAAACGAAAAAGGGGAATTTATTGACAGATTTAGAAAAAGACTAATGTTTCCAATTCAAGATGAAAGAGGAAGATTTATAGCTTTTGGAGGAAGAATTTTAATTGATCCACCTAAAGCAGATGCTAGTGAAGAAGAAAAATTGGCATTTAAGAAACAAGCAAAATACATAAATTCTACAGAAAACATAGCATATTCAAAAGGAAGACATCTCTTTGGTTTGTATGCAGCAAAAAAAGCTGCACATACACCTACACTAAAAAAAGTTTTAATAGTAGAAGGTTATATGGATACGATTTCTCTTCATCAAAGAGGAATAACTAATGTTGTTGCATCATTAGGAACAGCTTTAACAGAGGCACAAGGTAGATTACTTAGAAAATCAAGCGAACAAGTAATTGTTGGCTATGATGCAGATGGTGCAGGACAAGCTGCGACTTTAAGAGGTTTAGAAATATTACAAAATTTAGGATGTGATGTTAGAATCCTTCAAATAGAAGGTGCAAAAGATCCTGATGAGTTTATTTTAAAATATGGACCCGAACGATTACAAAAATACATAGATAATGCAATATCATTAGTTGAATTCAAAATTAAAAATTTAAAAAAAGACTTAAATTTAGATGTAGCAAATGATAAAATAAAATTTTTAACAGAAATAGCAAAAGAGCTAGCTAAAGTTACAAATAGTATTGAACAAGAAGTATACATAGACAAAATTTCTTTAGATTATAAAATTTCAAAAGAAGCAATATATGCTGAAATAAATAAAATTATGTATTCAAAAAACGGCAATACTAAACCTTTAGAAAAGAAAAATACTACAGTTAAGCCACAGTTAGAAGTAGTTGATAATAATATTAGTCAGACAATTTTAAAAAGAGAAAAACTTATAATTTATTTACTTGTTAATTATCCAGATTTTGCATACAAAAAAATAAAAGATAATATAAGCATTAATGAAATTAAATCAGATAGAAACAGAGAAATTATACAAAAAATGTATGAACAATTAGAAAAAGGAGATAGTAATATAGTAAATATTTTAGATATTTTTACAGATGAGTCTATAGTTAATTATTTAAGTGGAATAATGGCAACAGATTTTGAAATAACTGAAGTTACAAAATGCATTGATGATATAATTATTAACTATGAAAAAGAAAAATTAATAACAAGAAGAAATGACATTATAAAGAAACTTGAAGATACAGATAAATTAACACAGGATGAAATAGCTGGTTTAGAAAAAGAATTAAGTGATTCAATAATAAAATTAGCTAGAATGAAGTAGGAGGTATTAAGTCTAAATGAAAAATTATGGAATAGAAATTGAAATTATAGATAAATCTGGAAAAAATATAAATGGTAAAGAATTTATTTGTAAAATTAATGACAAAGAAGTTTCTGAAAATAAAGATGGAATGTTTTTATTAAAAGAAAAATTTGAAGATGCTGGTGATAAAAAAAATTATAAAATAGAATGTGCTGATAAAAAAATAAATGTAAACATTGTTATAAAAGATGATAATGAAATTGATATAAAAAAGCTAAAATTAAGTACTGTTAAAGACGGTAAAAAAGTAAATATTGAAGAGCAAACTTTAGTTGATAACATTGCATGGAAATTCATCAAAAAGAATCAGACTATTCTAATAAAAATAATTTCTGAAGAAGTTGAAAAAGAGACATCTAAAAATGGAAAATCAGAAAACAAAAAAGAAGTATCAACAAAAAAATCTGTAGATAAGCAAGATAAAATAGATAAAATCATAGAAAAAGCTAAAAAGGCTGGAAGTATAACATATGGTGAACTTGCATTAGAGCTTGGAGACTTTACACCAGATCAAATAGAAGAAGTTTTTGAAAAATTTGAAAAAAATGGTATAAACATATATAAAGAAGAAACTGATGATGATGAACCAGATTTAGAAGATTTAGAAGAAGTAGAAGAAATAAAATTAGAAGAAATAGACGTAAACAATATTGAAGGTGTTAGCGTTGATGATCCAGTTAGAATGTATTTAAGAGAAATTGGTAAAATACCACTTTTAACATACGAACAAGAAATTGAACTTGCAAAAGGAGTTCTTACTGGAGATGAAGAGGCCAAGAAAAAACTTGCAGAATCAAACTTAAGATTAGTTGTAAGTATAGCAAAAAAATATGTTGGAAGAGGAATGTTATTTTTAGATTTAATTCAAGAAGGTAACATGGGATTGATAAAAGCAGTAGAAAAATTTGACTATACAAAAGGATATAAATTCAGTACGTATGCAACTTGGTGGATTAGACAAGCTATAACAAGAGCTATAGCAGATCAAGCAAGAACAATAAGAATACCTGTGCATATGGTTGAAACAATAAATAAATTAATTCGTACATCAAGACACTTATTACAACAACTTGGAAGAGAGCCTACCCCAGAGGAAATTGCAAAAGAAATGGAAATTCCAGTAGAAAAAGTTGTTGAAATACAAAAAATAGCACAAGATCCAGTATCATTAGAAACTCCAATTGGAGAAGAAGATGATAGCCATTTAGGTGATTTTATACAAGATGATGATTCACCAGCTCCACAAGATTCTGTAGCATACACATTACTAAAAGAGCAATTAGAAGAAGTAATGAGTACATTAACACCAAGAGAAGCGAAGGTTTTAAAACTAAGATTTGGATTAGAAGATGGAAAAGCTAGAACACTAGAAGAAGTTGGAAAAGAATTTAAAGTAACTCGTGAAAGAATAAGACAAATTGAAGCAAAAGCTTTAAGAAAATTAAGACATCCAAGTAGAAGCAAAAAATTAAAAGATTATATGAATTAATAATAATTTAAAAGTATATAAAAAGGAAAAAAATCAAGCAAAATTGAAGAAATTCACTAGAAAGTATTGATTTTTTCCTTTTTTTATGTTAATATTATTGTATATCTTTTATAAAAATATGGAGGTGCGAAGTATCGCAAATGGAAAAAAAAGTGAAAACAAGAAAAAAAATATGGAAACTTGTCGACATTAGAGATATATGGAAAAAATTAACAGATCCAGAAAAAGATGATGAATTTGAAGAAGTAGATGATTCAGCTAAAAAAGAATTTGAAGAAAATTTAATAGATATACAAAGAAAAACAGGAACAATAAAAAAGGATGAAAATTTAACTAAAAGTTCAAAATACCAAATTAAAGGACAAACTACAAGAGGTGAAAGAAATTCATATACTAAAGGTCGAGAAGAAAGAGACTGAAAGTAAAATAAAAACGAAATAATTTAAAATTATTTCGTTTTTATTATTGACAAAACATAAAAAAGCAATTATAATATTAATCGTTGACGGCGAGATAGCTCAGTTGGCTAGAGCATCCGGTTCATACCCGGCAGGTCGATGGTTCGAATCCATTTCTCGCTACCACTTAATAAAATAAAAAAGAACTTAAAATCGAAGTAAATAATGACATTTTTAGTCATATATACTTCGATTATTATTTATTTTTAGAAATGAAATTTATTTGGCAACTTTTTCATTTTTATATAAATTTTCATATTCTTTACATTTTATTTTATATTCCATTTGCTGTGATAAGTATCTATAATACATATATGCTTGCTCATATTGAACAGCTGGATTAAAAAAATTTTGCTCACTAATATTAGGATCAATATTACTTCCATCAAAAGGAGTATAAGGTTGATATCCATTATAATTATTATATTCCATAAAATCATCCCTTTCTTAAATTTTTTGTGATAAAAGTTCACTTAAAATTAACATACAAATAAAAATTATTATTTTTATTAAAATATATTAAAAAAATTAAACATTATGAATAATATTTTTCTTTTGATTAACCAAAAGAGCAAAAATAATTACAAAAATTAGTACAATAACAAAGCCATAATAAACCCAATTATTTACATATGAAACCTGATTAGGAATGTCAATATTAAATACAAAACAATTTTTTATAAATAAAAAAGTATATAAGCTAGCAAAAAAGCCTTGTAACAGTTTTCCGAGTGTATATGTTTTTATAGATAATTTTTCTTTTGAAATAATACTTAAAACTTGAAGAAGAACAGAAAAGCCACCAAAGCCAAGTAAAAATGCACACAATATAATATTAGTTGAAATTGCCTTAGTATGTACTGAACTAACAATATTTACACCATTAGTAAGTTCAATTATTCCACTTATTAAACCTTTGCTAAAGTTAGAAGGAATTCCAAAAATACTAAAAGTATTACTTACTAAACTAATTAAATTCAGTCTATTAAGTATTGCTAAAATTACAGAAAATAGTACAACAAAACCGCCAATAAGCATTACTGTTGATATAGCATTATAAATACTGCTTCCTAAAATATTACCAAGATTACTTAACGAATTAGTTAAATGTTCCTGATTTTTTAAAGAAAATTCGTGTTTTATTTCATCAGCTTTGTATATTTTTGAACAAATTCCAAGTATTAGTCCAACTGTAATACTTGAAAGCAGATGTGTTATAAAAAGTAAAATTCCTATAGAAGTATTTCCAAATAAAAGAATTCCAACTGTGCCAATAATAAAAAGTGGCCCAGAATTATTAGTAAATGCTAACATTCTTTCAGCTTCATTTTTTGTACAAATACCGTTTTTGTAAAAATCAGTTACAATTTTTGCTCCAACAGGGTAACCACTAATAATTCCCATAATAAAAGCATATGCTCCTTCTCCAGGAATATTAAATAGAGGTTTCATCAAAGGGCTTAAAAATTTACCAAATAATGATGTAATATTTGTATAATTTAAAAGTTCAGTAGCAATAAAAAATGGAAACAACGAAGGAACAACACAAGTAGCCCAAAGAGTCAAACCATTTTTTGCGGCCACCAAGTTTTGCTTAGAAAAAGCTATTAAAAAAATTAAGAACAAAGCAAACAATATTGTAAGTGAATTACGTTTTAGTTTTATCACTAAAAATTTCATTAATAAACAGAGCCCTTTCTTGGATAAATTTTTAATAAAACTTATGCATATTAAAAGAAATTATGAATAAAAAATATTAAAATATTGAATTTATTAAATCTTTGCTATATAATTTAGGTCACAATTATTGGAATATTTTTGTAATTACGAAAATATTTTATAATAATTATAATTGAAAGGACGTGTAATATGAAAATTATTGAAGTAAATGTCAATAATGAAAACAAATATCTAAATCAAATTGCAAATTTAGAAGAGCAAGTATTGCAAAATATGGAAGCAAATGGCCAAATAGGACAATTATTTATTACAGGAGCTGAGGATATTAGTGAATATATTCATTCACAAAACAATACAGTATTGGTCTCTGTAGATGATTCTGATAAAGTTGATGCTGCTACATATATAACACAAGGGCAAAATATGTTTACATACAATGATATTACGAAATATTTTAAAGCATCTAAAGAATATGAGTCATATGTAAAATCAAAATATGCAAATGAAACAGATTATAAAAAGGCGGCTTTAGAGGCGTATGAGTTAAAAATGAAAGCGTATGATTATGCAAGAAAAAAGATTTTACAAGAATTTCCTAAATATTCTAGTATTAATGAATTTTTACAGGGAGAGCTAAATGGCGAAGGTAAATTTGATGAAAAAAGTCCATTACGTGAAAAAATTAATTCATATATGTTTGAATATATAAGAGATGTCCAAAATAGCGGGGTTAGAGATGCTATAAAAAAATATGAAGAGTTTTATTGGATGACATTTTCACAGATTAGGAAGTTAATATATGGAAAAAATCAGCCACGTGTGATTAAGCAAAACAAAGCGACCAAAGAGCTTGAAGAAAATCTTGAATTAGAAGAAGAATATGATAGATTAAGTAAAGAGGCACATTTAATTATTTATGACGAAAAGAAAAATTTTGAACCAAATAAATACTTTTCAGCTAATCCACAAAACTCAATTGAAATTGATACATATATAACAGATCCTAATAAAAGAAGTTGTGGAAAGGCAAGAGTTTTGGTATATGAAGGTATAAAAAAGCATATACAAAAATTTTTCTCTAATCCAGAAAATGAAGAGATATTCTTATGTTCAACATTACATAGAGATAATGTTTCATCAAAATATGTTTCAGAATTTTTTGATTTAAAAGATAGCTTATTTGTAAACCGAAGATTTGGCAGAGATAGAGAGGTTCACATTACAAGAGTAAAAAGAGATGAAGCTCAAGAATACTTAAAGCACATGGCAGAAAAACTAGCTGTTTTATATGGATATAATCCAGAAAATATAGAAATTAGCAATGAAAAGAAAGTACAAATTTTAAATGAGCAAAAAGCATATGAAAAAGCAGAATTTCATAGATTGAACAGAATACGAAATAGAGCGAAACGAGGACATTTAAACATACATGGATACAGTACAGATACTTTTAAAATGTATAGTAATTTTATGAGGAAAAAATTAAATAAAATTCAAAGATTACAACAAAATTTAGATGATATATCGCGTTAATTGAAAGGAAGTAGATTTTATGAGTGAATATATATGGCCAATAGAGCCAAAATACAAGGTAGCTGAACATGATAAATATGGAATTAGAAAAAATCATTATGTATTATTTAAACAAAGAGCACATTCAGGATTTGATATAACAGCAGATATAGGCACAGAAGTTCATCCAATTTGCAAAGGTAAAGTACTTTTAGCAGAATTTGATGGAACAACAACTGAAGGATTTGATGCATTTAATGATGGTTACGGAAACAAAGTAGAAATTTTAAATGATGACGGAAGAAGAGTTGTATACGGACATTTAAGAGAAATACTAGTAAAACCAGGACAAGAAGTAGATACATCAACAATAATAGGAAAAACCGGTTCAAGTGGAGGTTCAAGAGTACCACATTTACACATAGAAATTAGAAAATCAAATACTGAAGAAACAGGGCTAGATTATACAATTAATCCACTAGATGTATTACCACACAAAGATTTAGAAAAATTAGATAAACAATTTACACTAGAGCCATATGCATCATTATGGAAAATAATGACTTCAGATAACCCATGGGGGTTCACAAAAGAAGATATTCCATATTCTGAGGATAAAAATTATATCAGATAATGGGAAAAGGGGACGGTTCTCTTTTCACACATAAATTGTGGAACGGTGTAAAAAATTAAGATAAATTTTTTACACCGTCCAAAAATTTTATGGAGTTTAGAATAAAATTGCTGTAATTTTACTTTCAAAGTACAGATGATGAATTTATAAAATTAGTGGCAAAGTATTGATTAAACGTAAAAATGATGA
>ENA-OPCN01000266-OPCN01000266.1-human-gut-metagenome-genome-assembly--contig:-NODE-266-length-50268-cov-2.933045_pt1 | contig 50268 bp, 81 predicted proteins | sample MGYA00241567_ERZ501485 | MGnify/ENA primary metagenome ERZ501485 (study PRJEB25962, sample SAMEA2042579) | human gut metagenome | biome: human gut; feature: human-associated habitat; material: faeces...
GCCCAGCAGGCGGCGGCGGGTGCAGCGGAAGATGCTGAACGCACAGCAGAATACGCGGAAACCGTAGTAACACAAACCGGAAATGCGGCAGAGAGTGCGACGGCAGCAGCCATGTCAGCGAGCGGTGCAGCTCAATCGGCCGCAGAAGCGGCGCAAGCGGCGGCGGGCGCGGCACAGTCCTCCAAGGAAGCGGCGCAAGCGGCAGCAGGTGCAACTCAATCTGCAAAGGAGGCAGCCTTATCTGCGTCTGGGGCAGCCCAGTCAGCGGCAGAATCCGGGCAGGCGGCGGCGGGTGCGGCACAGTCTTCTCAGGAGGCAGTGCTGGCGGCCCAGGAGTCCAAAACCTATGCAGACGATGCACATTCTGCGGCAATCCAATCCGGATCAGAGGCAAACCGCTCAGAGCTGTATGCGCAGCAGGCCGAGCAGTCTATGCAGGCGGCGCAGCAAGCAGCCGAAGAGGCGGCGCAGTCACAGGCGGACATCGCAGAAGGCTTGAAGAACCTACACGAGGCAGTCGATCACGCGCAAACGGCGGCCAATAATGCTCAACTCGCGGTTGATAATGCCCAGTCAGCGGCCGATAATGCTCAGAACAGTGCACAAGTCGCCGGTGACATCGTGCAGACTTTCAAGGAAGCTGTACAGAAGGTGTCTGTGACTGTCGAAGCGTTGCCCGCTGATAGCGAACCAACCGGCTCTGGCTCGATGGACCTGGACAACGGATTGGTTTTGCACTTCGGCATTCCAATTCCGGAAGGCGGCGGCTCTGGTGTGGGCGGCGCAGTTACGAGCGTCAATGGGCAAACCGGCGACGTTGTGCTGACAGCCGGGGATGTTGGTGCATTGTCCGAGGATTCTTTGGGCGATACGGTTGATGAAGCGCTCGATTCTAGGTTGGCGACGGATAATGAGGTTAATGAAATGATCGCAGACGTATTCAGCCTGGAACCGGGGCAGGTGCCGGATGGCGACGTTGCTACCGACCAAGAAGTCGATGAAATGCTGAATGAAGTTTTTGAAAATGACGATATAGAAGTCATTCCACCTTCGTTGGTAGCATCCGACGGCGAAGTTTCTGAAATGCTCGACGAAGTTTTCTAGTTTATAACGCTGCAATTGTGGCGTTATAATATATACTATTTTATTTGGAGGTATTCTGAATGGCTTATGATGTAAACAAGCTAACCAAACTCCAGCACCTCAAGGATCTTGCGGTGCAGGTAAAGTCCGAACTTGACACGATCTCCACTCGCATTGACGACATTGTCTCCACTGGCGGCGAACCCAATGTTATCACCTCTGTCAAGGTCAATGGTACCGCTCTGGCGATTGCCGAAAAGGCTGTCAACATCCTAATCGCTTCTGGCGCCACGAATGGCTCTCTCGCCGTCAACGGCGTCGACGTGATGGTTAAGGGCCTGGCTGCTCTTGCTTACAAGGCGCAGGTCTCTGAGTCTGATCTCGACGCTGCGCTTCAGGCCGTTGTTGCGAATGTTGGCACGCTAATCGGCTCTGATACCGGCAAGTCTGCTCGCACCATCGCCAACGAAGAGCTGGCCGCACAGCTTATTCCTGAAGACGCCAAGGATAGCCTGAACACTCTCCAGGAGATTGCGGATTGGATTCAGGATCACCCCGACGACGCCGCGGCTATGAACACGGCCATCACGAAGCTACAGGCCATCGTGGCGGGCATTGGCGGCGAAGAGGACGACTATGCTACGGTTATGGCTGCTATTGAAGGCAAGATTGCCGAGGCCATGGCCGGCATGGCTGAGGGTGCTACCAAGGTTGAGGCTTCCGAGACGAATGGTAACATCAAGATTGATGGGGCCGAGACCACTGTCTACACCCACCCCGCGCACACCGCAAAGTCTGAGGGCCTGTACAAGGTGACTGTAGACGCTCAGGGTCATGTCTCCGCCGCTACTCCCGTGGCAAAGGCGGACATTACGGGCCTGGGCATCCCTGCGCAGGACACTACTTACGCCGATGTTGTGGCGGGCGGTGCTTCCGGCCTAATGACCGGTGCAGACAAGACCAAGCTGGATGGTATTGCTGCCGGCGCGACCAAGGTTGCGGCGAGCGCGACCGCGGGCAACATCAAGATCAATGATGTAGAGACTCCTGTTGTCCAGATCGCCACTGATAATGAAGTAACTGAAATGATCGCTGAAGTTTTCCCTGCTGACTAATCTTGGCGGGCGGGCTACTACTGTGGCCCGCCCCTCTTTTGTTAAAGGAGGGAGAGTATGAGCGGTTTAACTACGCTTGCGGCGGTCAAGCAAGCGATTATGGCGGCCAAGACTTATATCGCCACGCAGATTTCCGATCTGGCCGCTACAGTAGAAGGGCTTTTCACGGACATTGATCAAGATTTGACCGCACACACGGGTAACAACACAATCCACGTTACGGGCGAAGAGCGCACGGCATGGAATGGCAAGCAGTCACAGATTACTGCGAACGGCATACTAAAGGGTGATGGGGCGGGTGGCGTAACGGCGGCAGTGCAGGGTACGGATTTCCCGGGCCCCGCTGCTGTATACACCTCCACGCTGACGGCAAGTGGCTGGGTTGATGGCGTTCAGACGGTTACGATTACGGGCCTCGCGGCGGATGCGAATGGCATGGTTGGATATGCAGACGGGCTCACAGAAGAGCAAAGCAGCGCTATGCTGGCAGCATCCATCATCAAGACTGGGCAGGCCGCCAACAGCATTACCTTCCGCGCTATGGGCGCCGTGCCTGCGGTCGACATTCCCATTGTTGTTGTGGTTGTTGGCTAGGGAGGGATGATACGGTATGGCAATGGTTAGCATGCTCCCGGTCGGCACTTCAAATGTAGGCGGTTCGGAACTCAACATTCATTACGGTGCGTCATCCCCTAGCGCCACATCTGGTTTGTGGGTGGCACGTGACTCGGTTCCGCCAGCCATTGCCCTGTCGGGAGGATTGGTGTTTGACAGCGCATACTACACGACGCTAACATCGATTATGTATCCGCCTAATCAGTTTGCGACAAACAACTCTTATTACGTGGACTGCGGCGGCGGAGTCTATAATGGCATATACTATTTCGTGGGCGTTGTATATTACAACAATCGAACGGTCGGAACCTTGTTCTCGTATAATCTGGATACTCATATATACACGAACCTTTCTTCTATTTTTTCGAAAACATTAACTGGAGACCTATATGGCAGCGATGAGATTTGTGCCGCAGCCATGGTTGGTGGCCGTATGGTTGTCATATTTTATTCTACGAATGACAGTGATAACAGCCATGGTGGCCGCGATACGAGCAATCTATATGTGATTGACTTGGAAACAAGCGTTGTGACGTCGTATACGGATACGGATGTTTATTGGTATTGTGGATGCAGAGCGTGGGGCGATGAGGTAAATGGTGTTGTGTGGGCAGCACCCACAGGATACGGACGTTACGAAACTAGCCATAACGGATATATTGCCAAAATTGATCCACTGAGTGGTACGAGCACAATGTACAGTATCCCGAAGACAATCAACACCACCACCTATGGACAAGCACCCGGCGCTATCTGCGCAACGGATTCTGGCGTATACATCTTCGGCGCCGTCCGCGGTTCGGCAAATGCTGCCAGGAAAGCATACGTATCGACGAACGGCGGGGCATCTTGGACTGTAAAATCGTCCACGTGGACAAGTGATGCTGGCCGTGCATTATGTGCCATATGGATGGGCGGACGTGATATTTTTGTTTTCTGTAGCAATGGCGGCTCTAACGCTCCGACCTATTTATACAAGTATAATATGGATATGGACACCTACACACTCTTATCCGACGCTCTGCCGGCTTTATGGGCGAGTGATGATATGAATGGTTTGTGGCCAGATATGACCGATTCCGTAGCTACGGCGCATCTAGCCATCATTGGAAATGTAGCATATTATGTTACGAACCAGGTTAATCCATCCGCCCAAATGCATCCGATTCGTTTTGTGTTTGAGTTGACATATCCGTATCCAGACGGTTCGTTGGTAGTGGCATTATCCAATACCAAGAATCGCGTGATGCTATTATCTGAAAGTCCAATCATTGAGACGGGTATTGCTGCGGTGTATGAATACACAAGTGGAGCACTAACACCACAAATAGCCTATACATACGATATAGATGGCGGATGGATGCAAATTTAAGAGGTGAGAACATGTTAACTTATCAGATATATGCAGGCGACGATACATCCAATGCGCTTTTTAATAAGATCCGTGCGCGCTTTGATTTTACGGGCGTCGACGCATATTTCATCTTAAATGGCACGCGTCCTGTGTGTGTCCAGTGGGATGGTCAGGCTCCGGCAGAGTATGTCGGCGATACACTTGAGGAGACTGCGGCAAATCATTGCGCCGCTCTCAACGCTGAGATGGCACAAATCAAACCTGACCCCGCGACGATGGAGCAATCCTTGAACCATCTCGGCGTCAAAACACGGGAGGACATCGATGGCACTGATTAGTATGATCCCTTCCCAGACGGGGGAGGGCACTGACCCCTACTCTTCATGGTTTGGCACTGGGGAAGATGGGGATGTGACCATCTCAACCGACACGCTAATAGAGGTTACATTGGATACTGGGCTGATTATTCAGCAATACAATTCGCTAACCATCACCAGCTCCGGTATTCTGCGTCCTGCAAACCGGTGCCGCGGGATGCTTCTGTTGGTGAAGGAAGATTTTACACTCGATGGTACAATTTCGGTCGATAAACTTTCGCCTCTGTTGGGAGAAGGTGAGAACCTCGCACTGGCGACGCCGCAGATTGCACTCTGTAACTGTCTTGGTGGCGATGGTGGCAAGGCTGGCGTTGGCGGGACATATCTGTATGACGAAAGTTTCCGAGCGTTTAGTGGCGCTCCCGGCGAGCCTGGGCTTGGACACGGGCTTGGCGGCGGGTATGGCAGTGGTAGTGCGTCGGATAGTCGTCCGGGCGGTAGTTGCAATCCACGTCCTCCCGTAGGTACGGCAATCCCATATCCATGCCCAGCTAACTCTGTCGCCTTTGCTGGGTCGGGAGCTTCAACCAGCGGATCGTCCGGTGGGAATGGACCGGGTGGTAGCGGCGGACTGTATGTATACTACTCTTCTGCGTCATATGCCAATGGAAACAATGGTGATGCCATTGGCGGTGGAGCGGTTTGGGTTTTCGTTGGCGGAAACGTGAGCATTGGATCCACTGGAAGAATTTCCGCCTGTGGCGGAAACGGTGGAAAGGGCGTTTCCCGAACGAAATCCGGATCGGGTGGTGCTGTTGGCTCGAAAACCGGACTATCTGGTGGTGGAGGTGCCGGCGGCGGAGGTATTATTGCTATCGTCTATGCAGGAACTATTATTAATGGGGGCACCCTCGTTGCTAGTGGCGGAGTCGGTGGTGCCAAGCCAGATAACACAAGCTACAAGAACCAAGCCACTCCGGGTGCTGACGGCGCAATTGGTACTGTACTAGTATCTTCCATACAGGATCTATTGACAGCCCAGGAGGTATACCATGGATAGAAGAATCAGGCTAATTCTAATTCTCAACACGAACAACTCCGATGCGCTCACCGTTTCCCATGCCCTCTCTTCTCTGTCCCCAGATCTTGCCACCCCTCAACTTGTCGACGGCGTTCTACCAGCCGCGCCTGATGGAGCACAGATGGGTGTATTGCTATGGGCGACCGATCTCCAAGGCCTTGTATCTGATTTACAGTCCTTTGGCTCATACCTGTCTAGCGAAGACGAAGTATTGGCTGCCATGGACACCCTTGGCATAAAAACATAGGCCCCGCTTTTGCGGGGCCATATATTTGTCCTACTTTTTGTTCGCATCCATGGCGGCGGCCATTTTCTCTGGCGTCATTTCGATATGTATAGGCTCCTCGTCTGGATGAGTGGCGTTCCACATTGCAACCACGTCATCGATAGAGAAGTCGTGGCCCCATATCACGATGCTGCCCATATAGTCCAGCAGGGACATAGTGGTCATGGCCCGCACCATATCCGCGCGAGAGATGGCCTGCATAGCAAACCTGATCACAATCACGGTTAGGCGCTGTGTCAAGATCCGCACAGCCTCCTCAGAGTCTTCGATCTCACCGGCGTTGAGTTGTTCCTGTACTTTACAGATCTGTGCCCGCGTCTCTCCGAGATCTATGCTGCCAGCCGTTGTAACCAATACAGGGTTCAAGAACTCCTCGATCCGGACTACTGTGGGCGCTTCATCGTCCGTCCAATCCGTGTCGGTGTAGTCCTCTTCTTCCGAGTCTGTTCCGTAAGGGATGGGGTCGGAGTCACGAAGGCACTGCCCACATAGATGTTTGCTTATCGCCATACCTTGTACGATAAGCCGCCCATCGGCTTCTGCCCAATGCTCAACATGCCCACAATGGGTACAGGAAATGATCTCGCCTTCGCGTACAACCGCTTCAGCAATTTGGAGCAGGCGATTTGCATGATCTACATGTGTAGGGCCGGGCTTATGGTCAAACACAAGTGTTATAATCTCGGTTTCGCCATAGCGCTTGTTCTCGGTATAGATGTCTACCTCATACCGAGTGCGATCCAAGGGCGTGATGTACAGGTCAGATCCCGCGTACATCGATTGATGCTCGCCGCTTGGCTCCCCTACTTCGCTACTCGGCACGGTGGCCTTGGAGTAGCTAAGCAGACCGATCTTGCGGCAGACCTCATCAATCTTGTCGCGCGTGATCGAAGAGTACCCATGCTCAAACTGACACAGCTCCTCGCCATCAAGCTGGTAATACTCCAGATATGCTTGGTGCGCGTCAAAGCCTAACTGCTTAACTTGTTGGGGCGTAGGGTGCGTTGGCAGGATACTCCAATTCTGTTCGTCGCGCGAAACTTCCAAGTAGTTCACGCCATTGCGCACAGCAGGGTGTTTGCGAAAATGGTATCCATGGTTCATGAGCTGTACTAACATACCGGCTCTCCTTCCACGCCCGCCTTATTGGCGGGTTCTTTATTTTATTCTACATGAGCAAGGGGGTAATTGCAAGCGTGGCATTTGTAGATGAGTTCACGAAAATCCCATTCGTTAATAAAACCGACCCGGAATATATCCCTGGTACCTCTCCGGCCATTTCGGCCGAAAACCTCAACGCAATTCAGGATGGTATTGTGGACAGCCTTGAAGCGGCGGACGGTATTGATGCGCGCGTGTCCGATGTAGAAGATGTATTCGAAGGCACCCTTGGTGTCAAATGTGAGATCCTGAATACTTCGGTAACAGTGCAGACCACGGACTGGCAAGAAGATGCATCCAATGTTCGTTATACTGCAACCATTGCGAACGACGCCATTACAACGGAGACGGATGTAGAGATCGTGCTGGCGGATGCGGATAAGGGTAACTATGCTCTCAATGCGCTGAACCCCGCTAATGGCTCCGTAACTCTGTTTATCGGATCGCCGCCAAAGGTGCCGCTCGTGCTTCAACTGATTGTGTATGAGGTCAAAAACATCCCTTTAGCCAGTGCATCCAATGACAATTGAAGTATACCCGGAGGTACAACATAACATGAGCGATCGTATGACAAGACTTGTAGTCATTCTTGATAAAGAAAATAAGGAATCGCGCGAAATGGAGGCGGAACTTCAGGAGACCATGGGAGGCCTCCCAGTCGACTCTCTCCCCATTCAGCGCGTTCGCAGCATTCTCCCTGGCATCCGGGCTACCCCGGCGGTCGGGGTTTTATTTTGGGCGTCTGATCTTCAGGGGCTTGCGGCTGACGTAGACAATTTTGCCTCTTACATTAAGGGCGAAGAGGACATCACGGCGGCGTTGGTTGAGCTTGGTGTTAACACCGAGGAGGATGCGCCTGTCACGGAGGGCGAGTAATACATGCCAAGAAAAGGATACGCATTTGTGCGTGGGACGGCAGGTGGCACAGTAGGAGCAGGATATTTTGGTAGCGGTGATGATGGAGACGTTACAATCTCTACGGCGACTGCGCTACCCGTACCTTTAGACGAAGGACAGATTATCAAACAATATGAGAGCCTGATAATCAATGAAGGTGGTTCACTATACCCGGCCAATCGTTGCAACGGTATGATAATTTTAGTGCGCGGAGATTGTACCATTAGTGGGCATCTTCACGCCGATCAATGCGCACCGTTTGCTAATGATGCGGAAGAAACAGCAGCTAATGATCTCCACATACGTTTCTGTGGCGAAAACATCGGTGGCCAAGGAGGTAATGGCGGATCTACGACAGAAGCTGCGGGTGGCGCAGGAACTGCTGGATTATGGTGTGGTGGCGGATGGCCCGGCGGGGGTGGCGGTGGCGTCGGCGGACAGAAATATAATTTATACTGGGATTACGGTGGATCTGCTGGAGGCCCTGGTACACGCCCTGTACATGGCATGTCCTGGCCAGTAGCAGGTTCTACAAGCTCTGGTACGGCAGGCACATACGGGGCTGGCGGCACCGGTGCATATGTGCGTGGCGGCGTTGGTGGTGCCTCTCCGGGCGGTGCTGGCGGAGCTGGTTACATATATGACGTGGATAATTATGGCGCTGAAATCAACGGCGGCAATGGTAACGGCTATCCAGGCGGCGCGCTATGGCTGTTCGTGGGAGGCTCTCTAACCATCACACCTACAGGTATCATTTCCGCCGATGGTGGTAACGGCGGCAATGCTGGCACACGTAATAGCAAGTATTACGGTGGTGGCGGCGGCGGTGCCGGTGGTGGTATTGTTTGTGTCGTGTATGGAGGTATTTACACTAATACAGGCACAATACAAGCTAAAGGTGGTCTAGGGGGAGCGGGCGGTTCGAATGGACAGGCCGGAACTATCGGAACTGTGTTTGTGCACAGCATTAGTGATTTACTCGGGTGATGATATGCGTAATCTACAAACAATCTTTATTTTTAATCCAGACAATATTGCATCTACGCAGTTTGTTAGCTCCGCTGTGCGTAACGAGCAATTTGGCCAAGTTGAAGTGCAGCGTATTGTCAATGTGCTTCCCGGCGCTACTGAAAACTACGCCATGGGCGTACTCATCTGGGCCAACGACTTGCAGGGGCTAGCGGCGGACGTTGAGTCCTTCGCTTCTTATCTTGCGAATGAAGACAACGTGCAAAGTGCACTAAAAGAACTTGGAATTGAGGTAAATACATATGGCACTGATTAGCATGATTCCTTCTCAAACGAGCGGGGAGGGGGGTGGTAATCCTCATGCCTCGTGGTTTGGGACTGGAGAAGATGGTGACGCGGTCATCTCGACCGATACGCCCCTATCTGTAGGCTTAGACGAAGGACAGATCATCAAACAATACAACAACCTCATTATTGAACAAGGCGGCACTCTTCGCCCGGCTAATAGATGCAACGGCATGATTTTGCTCATTAGGGGAGACTTAACATTAGACGGCACAATCTCTGTAGATTATTGCTCTCCACTACTCAATTCCATGGAATCTATGGCCTTGGCCGAGAAACACGTTGCCGCTTGTGGTTCTTTGTTAGGTGGAAATGGAGGCCGGGGCGGCAACGGAGATGCGGCCGGAGGTATTGGTGGCACTGGGCATGCGCTTGGTGGCGGTTGGCCTGGCGGTGGAGGAGGATATACAGTTAGCGGCGACGGACATGTTGGTCTAGCCGGAGGCGCAGGAGAACCAAGGCCACCGCATGGTATTCCTATGCCGTATCCTGGTTCAAGTTCAACCAGCCAAGCTAGCTTATATGGAGCTGGTGGCAGTGTTAGAATATACTCCATCGAGGGTGTTGGTGGCAGTGCTCCGGGTGGTAGCGGTGCTTATAACAGTGTGAATGGAAGCGCCGGGAATGGCTACCCAGGTGGTGCGGTGTGGATTTTTGTGCAGGGCAAGGTTCGCATTGGCGGCACAGGAAAAATTACTGCCAATGGGGGCAATGGCGGTAATAGTATCGGGACCTATCAACGCAGCGCGGCGGGCGGCGGTGGCGGAGGAGGTATCGTTGCCCTAATACACACAGGTGACTACATCAACAGTGGATCCATCACGGTGAATGGCGGTCATGCCGGCAATACGGGACGGCAAGGGAGACCAGGAGCCGATGGGTTAGTAGGCACAATGCTTATCACTACCATAAACGAACTTATGCAATCGAGGCAACTATATGCGTAGAAACCTAAATATTGCCATCATTACTGACGCCACAACACCAGATCTCAGAACTTTGGTTGCGGATATTTCCTCAGCCATTGACACACCACAGTCTGTTGTTACGCCGCAACTTTTACATAACGTACTCCCACGGCCCGATGGCTCGGTAGTCGGTCTCCTTATCTGGTCGACTGACCTTCAGGGATTAAAATCTGACATTGCTTCATTCGCCTCATATCTTGTGAATGAGGATAGGGTGCTGGGCGCTCTTCAAGAACTCGGAATTAAGGTGAGTGTAGATGGCACTAATTAGTATGATCCCCTCCCAGACGGGAGGGAGCACTGACCCCTACTCTTCGTGGTTTGGCACTGGGGAAGATGGGGACGTAGTCATTTCTACTGATACTCCTTTGCCAGTAAACTTAGACGAAGGACAGATCATTAAGCAATACAACAACCTCGTCATTGAGCCAAGCGGGGTCTTGCATCCAGCCAATCGTTGTTGTGGCATGATTTTGCTTGTCAAAGGAGATTTGACAGTCAATGGTACCATCCATGCAGATAAGTGCGCGCCGTTGCTGAATTCCAACGAGGACATTGCTTCAAAAGAACAACATGTTGTTCTCTGTGGTGTGTCGGCGGGCGGAAATGGTGGTACCGGCGGAGCAGGGTTTGGACTATGTGGAGCGCCTGGCGTGGGCGGAAGCGGGTTTCAATTTGGTGGCGGTTTCGGCGGCGGTAGTAGCGGAGCAGTATCTGGTTATTATAGCTCATCTTCGGCGCGTGTATATAATGCTGGAAGTGGCGACCCGCGCCCTCCTATTGGAACCGCAACCCCGTTTGTTGCTCCGACTGGCGCAAACGCCGCATATGGTGCCGGAAGTTATTGTTCCATGGGGCGTGTTAGCGCACGCGGCGGCGCGGGTCCTGGCGGTGCCGGCGGAGCATGCTACGATACCGGGGCCGGTGATACACAAGAATACGCCTATAACGGAGCTGCCGGAGATGCCTATCCAGGGGGCGCAATCTGGATTTTTGTCCGTGGCGTTGTACGCATTGGGAGTACCGCATCTATAAGAGCGAACGGCGGAGACGGCGCGAATGGTACTCGCGGCTCTCGTGGTGGTAAGTCTGGCGGCGGTGGAGGCGGTGGAGGCGGTATAGTGTGCCTTGTGCATACTGGTGATTACGTCAACCAAGGCTCTATCGTCGCAAATGGTGGCTCTGGGGGTACCGGACAATCTTATATGGATGGAGCATCGCAACCAGGCACTGATGGCTCTGCGGGGGTTGTCCAAATTTCTAATATTGCGGATTTGATTGCGTCCTAGAAGGTCCCATAGTGAGCTGCACTACAGTACACTATTAAACACATTCATATATTCCGTACAAGGTCTAGCTCGTACAGGATGTACCTTGCGCGGGCTTTTATTTATTCTTCTTATGGGAGGAGTTTACATTATGCGTTCTGATATTCTCGAACAGGCCAAGGCCATCCGTGCCGCCACTCAGTCTCTTGCCGCCAGCGCTTCTGACGAGGTTGTGGCGCAGACCACTATGGCGATCTACGATGTATGGGCACCAAATACCCACTATAACTACAATCAGCCACTCGTCCATGAAGGTCAGCTATATCGTGTAGCTCAGGCCGGCGGTGTTGACTCTCTGGAGCATCAGCCCCCGAACGCAGAGGGTATGCTAGCCGTCTATCGTCCTATCAATGTGACTGCCGCTGGCACGCAGGCCGACCCCATTCCGTTCACTTACGGTATGGACTGCCACACCGGCACGTACTACAGCTATGAGGGCCAGACCTATCTGTGCAATGGCGATATGATTCCTTGTGTATGGCTGCCGACTACTGACATCTGGCAGTGGAGTCTGGTCACCGACGCCCCGTCTAGCGGCGACGATGACGAGCCGGCGGCCGATGAGTGGCCTGAGTGGGTACAGCCCACGGGCGGACATGATGCGTATGCGCGGGGCGCGCAGGTATCTCATAACGGCAAGCACTGGATCTCCGACGTGGGCGACAACGTCTGGGAGCCGGGCGTCTATGGTTGGACTGAATACGCCGAAGCGTAAATAGGCAAACGAAAAACGCCCCGGCAAATGCCGAAGCGTTCTCGTGCAAGTTTACTCGCATTACGTTATTTTAATTCACGCCTGGTCCTACGGATGGGACTATGGGCCAGGCGACTTCCCATCCATGCTTATCATACCACAACAGCCGTGGCACGTCAAGACTATTTTTGTGCCCCACAACTTTGGTGCCACGCAACAAGGGACGTGCTACTAGAATCATTTATGAGGAGGAATCGAATGATGCAGTGGAAGATGCGTAACGGGCGCAATGCCCCTACCATCGCAGTCACTACCGCTGAAAAGGCGGCTAAGAAGTTTGAAGTGCCCGTAGGCATACTGCTGGGCACGGTGGAGTGCGAGACGGATTTCCGCCTTGGGCTTGTGTCGTCCGCGGGCGCAGTTGGCCCGTGTCAGTTTTTACCCAAGTACAAGTCAGATTATTACCGTTATGCGGGCTTTGAGTTCGACCTAGAAGATTGGGAATCAATCGAAGGCATGGCGGGCGTGTACAAATTCTACGCTGAACTGGGTGCTGACCGTTATGACTTTGCAGGCGAAGAGGTGTGGGAATACGCACTACTCGCGCACCGTTATGGGCAGAACTCTACCAAGGCTAAGAATCTTGACCGCAACACTGACCGTATCAAAGACGTTGAGGCTATGATGAAGCGCAACGATCTTTGGTACGATGTGATTGTGCCGGGGGAAAAGGTAGATTCTAGCGACGACAAGGACGAGGCTGCTGAAGACATTGCCGACATTATCGACGGCACTGAGACTAATTCTAAGTGGAAGCCATCACAGTACGCCAGCGTTGCCAAGAAAGCCGCTGAATGGGCTGAGGACAAAATTGGTTGCCGTTACTCCCAAGCTGAGCGTACCAAAGAAGATGTGTTTGACTGCTCCAGTTTGGTTGCGCGGGCCTATAGTGCCCAGGGCGTAGACTGGGACCTCGTGGGCAGCAAGGTGCCAAATTCTACCCAGGAAGTGTATAGCGATCAGTTCGAGCTTCTGTGGCCTGAGAGCTACGACAAAATTGGCAAGACCATGGGTAACGCCTCCGTGATCCGCAAAGGCTTACAGGCAGGCGATCTCCAGTTCCTATGCACGGACTCCGGTACTAGCCGTTCCAATAAGATTACGCATGTCACGATTGTCAAAGACCGCAATACAATTGTTCACGCGCGCGGTACCAAGTATGGCGTGGTCGAAAGCGAAATCGATCTGTATGCCGGCAAGGTCTGTGCCATTTTGCGTTTTAACCCCTCCGCGCCTCTACGTAAGGGCATGAAGGGACTGCGCGTCAAAGAGCTACAGGCACTTCTCAACGAGCAGGGCGCTAACCTAGATGTCGATGGTAACTTTGGCAGCAAAACGGAGGCCGCTGCGGACAAGTACGGGGTGGGTTAAATGATTGACTGGCAGGCGGTACTCACCGTCTTTTCGATGCTGTCGGCTATGCTCTTTGCTTTCCTGGGCTGGCGGCGGAATACTAGCAAAGACGCGACGGATATGGGGGCAAATCTTGCGACATTGCAGGCGTCGGTCTCTATGAGCAATGCGCGCCTAGACGAGGTGCTACGCCGGTTGGAGTCAATGCAGCAAGACTATATGAACATCATGGCACGGGTCAGTAAGCTAGAATCAGATGCGGAGGGTATGCGTCGCCAGCATGACGAACTAGAGGGCAGGGTTATGAGACTCGAAAAGCAGACCTCGCAGTGGATGACGGCAGCCATCGCTCCCAGGGGGCCTGAACAGTGAGCGACATCACCAGTACTACCCGCACTATCAAACGTAAACGGTGGAACGCCCCAAAGCTGATTGTGCTGGGCACTCTGCTGCTGACCTTTGCCTTCTGCACTTGGAGCTATATCTTAGCTTGGCGCGGGTACGACCCTGTGGTGGATGTATCCACTGAACTTATTCGCACGTTCGGCGCCGTAGCGATTGCTTACTATATCAAAAATGCAGTTGACCACAACTCCGCCAATAAGTATGGCATAAATGAGGTCGATGATGATTAGGAGTGACTAACCAATATGGATTGGACGCTTATTCTTTATTGCCTAATGGCAGTCGTGTCTATTGTAATTACGACGTTTGTCGTTCCTTGGCTGCGCGAAAAGATCGGCGCGGAGCAAATGGCCAAACTTGAGGAGCTTGTGCAGGTTGCTGTACAGGCCGCAGAGCAACTGTTTGGCCCCAAGACTGGTGCGCAGAAAAAGAGCTATGCGGTAGAGCTACTCTCCCAGCAGGGCGTTGATACGACCGATCCCGTCGTAGATGCTATGATTGAGGCCCAGGTATATAAGCTAGACGAGACTACGGAAAAAGCGGAATAGAATGCGGGCGCGTCTTCGTGACGCGCCTATTTTTTACGATTTGACTGGCACAAAGAAAGCCCGGACTTGCCGGGCGTTGTAGAGTGGTTTGTGCTATACGGCTTGATGAATAGCCACCTATCGATCAATGTTCGACCGTTTACAATAGCCGCGTCGCTACTCCCTCTACGTGTATGATCAGGTTTTGCCTGAATTCTCGTGTTTTTCTTTACCGTTTACATTAGTGGCGGTGCTATACATAGCGCCGCTTCTATTGTAAACGAATTCCTCTTAGGAAAGCGTTTCCAGTTCGTGAAAGCGAAACTTGATAATGATCTCTTTCTGCTCGGTCAACTCCACTCGTTCGATGAGAGCGACTAGCAATTCTCGGCTTGTGAGTGCAGAATCTAGGAACTGCTTCACCAGTGCCTTGGCCCTTTCTTCGGTGCTCGCCGGATGCTCCACTTGCTCTTGCAAACTCTTTAGCCGATCCTCCAATGCCGAGCGATCCATCTTGACTTTCTGGTAAATGCGCTGAAAATCTCCCTCCGGAAGTAGACCACTCAGCCGATCCATATACATCCGATCCAGGTTGGAAGTTAAGGATGCGATCTGGGATCGTAGCGCTTGTAACTCCGCCTCGTAACTGGCAGATTGCCTCGCTTTCTCTACGGCCTCTTCTGCAATCGGACGCAACCGCTCAGGGTTTAGGTATGCTTGGCAGATCTCCCGCACCTTGGCTAGCACAGCCTTGTTCACTGTCTCCTCCTTAATGGAGTGGCAGGTGCATACGCCAGCTTTGGTAAACCGCTGATAGGTTCGGCAGACAAAGAACAGACGATCTTCACCGGCAGCATTCTTGCGGTTCAGCACCGCCAAAGGGTGGCCGCACTCGTGGCAAAAGATTAAGCCCTTCAGCAAGAAGTCGTAAGTACGGCTTCGAGTGTACTTGCGGCTATTCACCAACATTTGTACCCTTTGAAAAGTCCCCGGATCGACGAGCGGCTCATGTGTTCCATCCACAATAACCCAGTTTTCCGGCGGTTGTCTCAGCACCTTCTTGGATTTGTAGCTGATCTTCCGGCTACGTCCTTGCACCATATTGCCGATATAAGTCTCGTTTTTCAGCATTTCGGCGATTCGCTCACTGCTCCACTTACCACTGTATGGGCCGGGGCGACTAACTTTCCAGCCACAGTAGGTAGCGGGTGTAGGGACACCCTCTTCGTTGAGGGTAATCGCAATTTGGCGACAGCTCACACCCGAGAGGGCAAGTGCAAAGATCCGTCGTACCACCGGGGCTACTTTCTCGTCGATGACGATTTTGTTCTTTTCGGTGGGGTGCATCTTATACCCATACATGGGCTTGCCGCCGATGAACTTCCCCTTCCGTTGCTTATCACGCTTTACACTTTTGATCTTCTTAGAAATGTCCTTGGCGTACATGTCATTCATGATAGCACGGAACGGAGTGATGTCGTTGGCCGTAGAGTCTACACCGGTGTCAATGCCATCTAGTAAAGAGATATACCTCACCTGGTGCTCTGGAAAGTACCTCTCCATATAGTGGCCGGTCATAATGTAGTCACGACCTAGGCGGCTTAGGTCTTTGGTGATGACCATGTTAACTCTTTTCGCCTCGATGTCGGCAATCATGCGCTGAAAACCAGGACGCTCGAAGTTGGTGCCGCTCCAGCCGTCATCTATGTAAGTATCATAGACGTTTAGCTTATGTTGTTGTACGAACTCCCGCAGCAGAGATTCCTGGTTTTGTACGCTCTGGGAAGGTCCTTCGTTTTCATCCTCCTTTGACAGTCTAATGTATAGGGCCACACAGTAGTCCATTGGGTTGCTTATCTCTAAGTACATATGCTACCTCCTGAGATAAGCGGCTATTCATCGCTTATATTGTACATTAGGTTGCACCACTATTGCAAGTGCGCGGCTCAGATAACTCCAAAAAGTGTCATCTACAATTTCAGGTGCACTCTTTTCTGTGTCACAATAGGTACAGTGTACAATGGGGAAAATTTCTTTTTTCATCTACGTCTCCTCCTTTTGTTTTCATCGTATGTTAGGCGCTTCTACTTCTTGCCTGCACTGTTACCAAAGCCACCATTTTCGGATACAAAAAAAACCGCCATATGGGGTATTCCCTATACAGCGGTCATTGTAATATTATTTTTTACCGGTGCTACCGAATCCGCCTCTATTCTTTGCTCCAAAACTTTCATAGGTACTGAAAGAAAGTTTGGGTTGCTGGGCCACAATTCTGAACTGGCACACCCGGTCATTTTTATCGATGTGCGTGTCGCGCGTAGCGTATACAGGCATACCCCACTCATCGTCATCCCCGCGGTACGCATAGTCAATCACGCCCACGCCATTGGTTTGGATGATTCCCCAGTTCTTAAAGGTAGAACTACGGGGTGCTATATGAGCTTCGTAACCCAGCGGAAGCTGCATCGCAACCCCTAACGGAATGATTGTGTACTCCCCTGCCTTGAGGTCAATCGACTCTGCTGCCCGTAGGTCAACCCAATCGCCACCTGGAGTACGATCGATGGGGTCTACATCACGAGTATAGCGAACTTTGATTGTTGGCATTATGAAATCCTTTCTGCGTATTGATTGCTGGAGGCCAATTTAACCCCCAGTACCGCGTCATAGTGAGGCTCTTCGTCTGGCTTATATCGCCCGAACTTAACAATGATGTTCGGGAACTGGCACAGCGCATCTATCTCGTGCTGCACTTCCTGTGGAGTGTAGCCCGTATAGATCACTACATCGTCCATGCAACCCTGTTCGCGAAAGTATCTGATCACATCTTCCATTTCGCTGAATTGCAACATAGGCTCCAGCCCACCGAACACGACTGCATGGGTGATATCGTTGCGCGCATACAGACTATACAGGCTCTCCGGGCTTATGTCTGTCAGCGACACCCGATCAAGCTGATGATTTTGACAAACGGAGAGCGGAAACCCGCCCTCCTTACAGCATTTGAAATCGCAACGCGCGGCGCCCAAAAACATCGATGGCTTTCGATAGTTGACAAAATCTTCGGCGACGATGCCACTCAGCATCATGTTAGGTCATCTCCCAACACATCGAACCATGTGCGCATAGAGAACTCGGCCTTCCGCTCTTTGGAGTAGGTTTTGGTTGGCACCAGGAACCCAACGATGCGCTGATAGGTCGTCTCGACTGGTTCGCCGCAAATAGGACAAGTTTTACCATAGAATCCATGATTGTGCTTGCAGGCACTGATGCGCAGATTAAATGCAAAATATTGTACACCAGCATCAGCAATATAATTTAGCAGGTTCCAAGCTGTATCGAAGTCCTCAATCGGTGCATCGAGGTTGACGTGCATGATAGAGCCGCCGCTACACGCTTCGTCCATGATAGCGCTGAGGCGGATTTTCTCGTGCATCGTAGTCTGTACTCCCAACGGAATCCACTGGTTTCCGTACAGCGGTAGATCGTAGGCTTCATTCGGGAAGAAGAACTTATCCTTCTGCATCAGGACGGAGGCCGCACGCTCGCCAGGAATCTGCTCAATATTAATCATGTAATCGCAACTTCTTGCGAACTCGTTCTTGTTCTCCGTGATAGTGCGCAGGATCTGCTTGGCAAACTCAATGCCTTCGTCAGAGTAATAGGTGTTCCCCATCTCATCTTTGTAAGTCATACCAAACTTCTCTAGCGCCTCATAGATGCCAATAATTCCGATGGTGTTATACTGCTTATCCATGTGCATTAGCCCGAGACTATAATTCGGGAGCAGTCCTTTCTCCACATTACGGGCGATGATGTGGCGCACCCGATCGAGCACTTTAAGGCAAAGAACGGTCTTCGCGCTCAAGGTGCTGAGATACTCTTCGGTTGTCGCTGCCTCATATGCGATGCGCGCCAGGTTGATAGTATTAACCTTGACACTGCCGACCTCAAGAGCCGTACCGCCAATGCTGTTGAAGTAGCCGAGATCCTTGATGTTTGATTTGAGGCGACAATTATGTGTGATCATACCATTTGGCAACGTAAAATACGGCTCATCTACATTCTTCATTTCGAAGCAATAAGCATACTCGTCGGTGAGTTGATACGTTGAGATCGCCTTTACCTTAAAGTACACACTGTTATTACGTACCATATATATATTATTAGTCTGCCTACGATTAGTGTCCGCGTAAAATCTCAAACACCAAATTGGATAATTATGTGTGTAGGTTTTGTCTCCATCAACAAAAGCTACTTCTCCAACGCGAGACGCATCGCAGTCCGTAATTGTGTTAATCCCTAATGAGGTGCAAAGCATTTCTCCGGTGGCAATCAACGCTGGAGATACGCTATAGATTCGATTACTATTTCCGCCATCGGTACCGTACCACCCATCAAGAATACCTTTCCGAAATGCATACGACTCGTACAAGATGCTTGCATCAAACTGTTTGTTGAACGATCTGCCCCCAATTAAAAATTGTTTAATAAATGCTTTCACCGGAAGACTTTTAATATACATCGAGACTAGTTTAGAGCCATCATACTGCTTCATAGAGATCATGCAGTTTGGATCAATCTCATATGCCCCTTGCTTAATGAGCTTCCCAAGATTCAAAACTTTTGTGTTGTTTAGAGACAATGTGACTGTCGAGCTATTCGAACTTCCGTCGCCTGCATAGCACCCAACAAGTACCCCCTGTGCATATGTTAGATGCCTATCACGCTCTTTGTATGCCTGTAGTGCGCGAGTGTTAAACAGAACGTAATCCTCTGTATTCACCTCATCTGCTCTAATGTCTCCGCGTAGTGTCGGGATGAAATGATTTCCCGTAACACGAACTGATTTATTATTCGCGGTGACGATCTTGTACATGTCACCACGATACGCCACTTTAATCGGCTTGGCACTAACCCAACTACCATTGTGTAGAACGGACAGAGGTTTCCAGGGTCTACTATTCGCTACTTCTCGAATAGGCTTATAGTACACCCCTGTTTCATCTCTCACCACAACCGGCTCATCCCCGTCTAGGCAACAGTTGCTCAAACTCGTCACGTCGTCGCTGATAAAGAAGTTACTGTCACCCCACCGCATGTTATGGGCACAACACCATTTGGCGAACTCCTCGTCAACGAACTTACCATCCTGACGCAGCAGCGCGAAAGTCAGTACCGGGAATGTCATCATATTCTGGGCGCGAACCTCACTGACCACCTGCATAAACGCTTTTTCGTACTCCAGGATCTCGTCGATGTAGTCCACGACAAAAGATCCATCGGGATATGTCTTGCCACCGAACAGGGCCTCTAGGTATGGGCGATCAAAGATGGAGAAATTGGTAAACGCGCTCTGAATTCCGCTTCGGAGATAAGGCTGGTTGAGCTTATAGATAATTTCCTGAAAACTCTGATCGCGGTAATACGCAGGATCTTTGAGCACGTAGTTGTCCTTGCAATCCTTGTGCCAGAAGTAGAAAGAGTAGATCAGGAATGAAGGCAGTCCAACGGCGCCCGAGCTTCTGTTACAGGCGAAGCTCACAAACTCCCCGACGAAATCGGTGAACGTGGTAAGATGCTTTGGCGGCTGACTGTTAAAGTTCTCGACAAAGAACAGCCCTCGATTCACGATCTGCTCTAGGTCGTAGGCGAAGCAGTAGCTCTTAAAGGATGTGTTATAGGCGTCGTGGAGATAGAAGTGTCCGTCCCACTCGTTTTCCAGCCAGTCCTTCGCAACGCCCTCTCCATACTTTTTGCACAGCTCATAGTAGATTTTGCTGAACGCCAGCAGCTTGGAGTGCGGTTTGCTCATTTCGTTTTCAAGCGACACGATGTCTTTGTGTCCTACGTTGGCGTTTCCATCAATGGTAGCATCTGCCACCGTCTGCTTGTCAACGAACTGGTCGATAAAGTCTGTGTAGTTCAATTGCTCGTCGGCAAAGCCGTTGAGGGCGGCAAGTTGTTTTCCATATGTGTCTCTTAGCCGATCAAACTCCTTCTCAAAACGGGGGTCGAGTTTCATGGTCTTACTCATAAAATCACGTCCAATTCTTAAAAATCACACGTTGCGCACTTGCCCACATCGGCGTTCTCGCGCAGCCATCTTAGCGCGCCGTTGAAATCCAGCAACTCGCCATTCACCTCAAGCCCTGGCGCACTAGCCATCCCAAGCCGCTGCATCTCATCTACATCCGTCACCTTCTCATACTTCAGGTTTGCGGCGTCCAGCTTGGACTCCAGCACCCGGCACCTTGGGCATCCAGTTGTGTATAGTTTCATACCCGCTCCTCCTGTCTAATATATTCTAATATATCCCAAACGCAGACGTTCAGGTCCACGTTATAGGCAACATAGTCAGCGCTCTCTTCCTGTCCAATAAAGCACTCCTGGTCCAGCAAAATGCGCTCCTCGGCTTCCGCAGGCGTATTGCCGCGCGCTACCATACGCGCCACAAGTTCTTTGTTAGGGCTTTTAACATAGATGATACGCACCCCCCTGCGCCCGCGGTAGTTTTTACGCAACGTCTCAACGCCAGGCGGATCTACAATATACAAATCAGCATTATCGATTTGTTCCTGAGTGCAGAAATAAAAATATCCATTATATACGGTACGGGCAACGATGTGGTGATACTGATGCTCAATCTTTTTCCATGTGGGATATTTTTCAGCCGATAGAAAAAGATGCCCGCCCTCATCATTGTTTCGACGGGGGCGGGTAGTGTAGCTTACAACTTGTTGTAGCCCAGCGATGTCGCAGAGTCGCTGCACGATGGTAGACTTCCCTGTTCCGGATGGGCCGACAAACAGGTAAAGATTACGTAGTCGATCCATCAGACATACCCTCCTTGTACACATCCTTGAGCTTTGGATGGCGACCGCAGCTCTTAGTTTCCGTACAGAAATTATATGGCGCGTGGACTTCACACTGCGGCACCAGATATGGATCAAAATCCGGGCATACGGCCACAACTGCATCCCGCATCATCTGCACCAAATTGCGGATCTCCCATTGCGCCCTGGAGCAAAGACGTAGGTTGCACAAGTGCATAAGTTCTCGCGCATTCATAGTAACTACAAACTTCGTCTCAATTCCTCCGGGGAGCAAATAGCGCGCATCTTCCTGCGAAACTCCGTCGCGCACCCAGGTGCTATATCGTAAATCATCATCGCTCATGCATGCCGAAAAACTGCCTGGCTCTCCATGTCCTCCAACTTTCGTCATCGACGGCGGTTCGACAAATCGAAACCCGTCTTCATTACAGTAGCGCTGACTTCGCACAGAGAAACTGGCATGACGATGGCGCGTAATTTGGGCGAGCAATACACGGCTCACACCCTCTACGCTAAATGTAAAAGAAACGTGTTCGAATACACTTAGGTGTCCTGCCTTATAGCAGTTACGCATCAATCGCCCCTCGCTAGTGGTGTTGCCGCCATAACATACAGCCGCCGCCGTTTCGATCACACGTACAGGGTTCGGGGTGTACGCAATCAGTTTGCAGTGAGGACGTACTGCCTTGCTAAATTTACAGTCGTTTCCATAGGGGGTCGCCCTGATTTCGCGGCGGTAAAACTCCCCTTCAGCGTCATAAGACTTCATTCCATGAAAGCAGTTTTCACACCTCATGACACCCTCCGCTTTTGATGGCGCATTTTACAAAAACTGGCCAGCTCAACGAAACTACCATGGTCTTGGCTCAGACGGATGAGATTGTCTTCTGCTGCACTCTGCAAACTTCCATTTTCGAACCGCGAAATGGCGTCGTCGTCGAGCCCTAGCAAAAATGAGAACGTGGCCGGGTTGAGTTCGTATTGTTTGCGAATTGCTTTGATCTCTTCCGGCATCAACAGACCATTCTCTCTGCGGTACTGATTGTACGCCCTGCACATATTCTGTTCTTCCAGTACAGGATCAAACACTTCTGCGCCGCATTTGTCACACACCGCAACCTTTGCCTTTACATCCACATCCATGTCTTTGATACGCATAGTCTCCTGGCGCTGAACGATATGACTGCGCGCCGAGTGGCAGTTCGGACAATCAAATTTCTGCATAAGGCTCTCTCCCTTCAATCCTACTCTGCAAGCATATTTACTCATTTGCTTCATCAATGTAAGTAGCGAGCTGATCAGCTACATGCAAAAGAATGATGAGCGGGTGTTTGCCGGCAGCTTGCCCATATGCCCGACTCCCACCCCGTACTGCATCATCCCATGCACCCATATGCCATCGAATTGCCATAGCTTCATCGCGCGTAAGGCGCATAAATCCGCTAATAATGTAGACCGATTTTTCGCCATGCCCATACGGAAGCTGATCGTCAATCGTGTAGCACGGTACGCTTTCCCACTTGCCCGCTTCGTTTTTAACATTGCGAGTACCAGGCTTGTAGAAGTTGATTTTGCACACATCGTGCAGTAACGCAATGATCGCTAGGCTTTCGCGCACCTCATCGTTCTGTGGAGCGCCATATTCCGCTTCGTAAATCGTACAGAGCTGCTTGTACACATTGACGCTATGCTGGCATAGCCCTCCCGCGCAAGACAGATGATACTGTGTGCTGGCGGGAGCAGTGAACATGTCAGAGCGCTCCAGCCATTCTAGCAGCTTGTCAGCACCTTCGCGATGAATGTTTTCTTTGTAGATTTGCATGAATTCGTTTTTTGCTTCCATTGGCCTGCCTTTCTGCGCATAATACGCTATAGTGTGAGTGCGTTAGGCTTGTTGTGTTATGAGCTAACCGTAAGGCTGATAGGCGCCGGCCCCAGGGGCACTCATAACATCACAAGGAGGAATCTCATATGAAGGAAACTTTTGAAGTTATTGCCGCAGTCAGTGCGGCCATTAGTCACATTGCTATGGCAGTAAAATCGATCGCGGAATTCATCATGTTTTTCTTTATCTAACGCAAGGCGGGCGCTCCGGCGCCCGTTTTTTTTTTTTTTTGTGCCCAACGCACTCACTATATGTATCACGGGTTGCCCAGTGACACCAAAGTAATGGGATAGGATCGCTCCTACCCCGGTTATGTTTTGCCGCTTCGTGTACTATAATAAGCGTGCATTGCATTGCGCGATCCACCAGCGCCATGGTCGGTGTAGGGTTTGACAACGGGACCCGATCCACGCTCATTATCGTAGTGACAAAGCTGGTCCAGGCGATCGTGTCTTTCGTAGACTTCTTCGCCTAACGCAGCGGGTGCTTCGGCGCCCGTTTTTTTTATGGATGCAGAACACTTATATTGTATCACAAGTCAGGCGACCTGTCAACACCTCGAAGTAGTTTTCGTCAATTTCAAATCCAATAAAATCTCTTCCGGCACCAATCGCCGCTACTCCGGTTGATCCGCTTCCTGCACAAAAGTCGAGCACTAAATCTCCTTCATCCGTGTAAGTGCGGACTAGGTATTCACATAGATCTACAGGCTTCTGCGTCGGGTGGAGCAGGTTGTGGTTGACGTTTGCAAAGTCCAACACCTGTCGCGGATACCCTTCGTACTCAATGACGCGAGACAGTTCATGACTAGGGCGTGTAGTATTCACGCCTGTGCCGTCGCCATATTTGCGTGGACGATGCCATTCTTTATCCACTTTTTGTAGTCCCTGGGGCCTATATTTCATATTCATTTTTGCCCCATTGGCTGTCGAAGCGGGCGAGAACACCGCAATCTCCTCTACATCCTTTAAGGGCTTGAGCTTTGCGTTGGTAAATCCGGACGGCCTGGATTTGCGCCAATACCACATGTATTTGAACCACGGAAGATTGCTCATAACAAGAGAGCTGGTAAATGGCTGCTGGCAAAAAAGCACCACAGCTCCATCTGGTTTAAGAATGCGCTGCAACTGTGCCCATACCAGATCCATGGGCAGTGGCCTATCCCATCGACACTTTGTTGTGCCGTATGGCGGGTCGGCCAGCACAAGCTGTACCGACTGATCCGCCAACTTACACAATCCGGTCACACAATTTTCGTTGTATAGGTTCATCATGGGTTCCCAAATACAAAAGCCGATGGACCATGCCGGTCTACAAACTGTTGGGCCACGTTCTGATAAAATTTCCACGCCGCGCGTCGCTTGGCAATGTCGATGCCGAGGTGTACGTCGAACTCATCGTCCGGGCAGCAGGACGCTTTTCCAGACACTCCGTTCCACAGCCGAACTTTGACCACTTTCCCATTGGTCTTCCAACAATAGTCAGAAAACTCGTCGTGCTCCCACGTCCAAGCTGTCCAAGGCTTCGGTTTCGGCTTATGATCCACGACTTCGAACAGCTTGCCAACTTCGTCCGGTAACATTACTCCATACCCTTTGTTGCCACAGGCGGTAATGATCCCGTTGCTGTCAATGTGTCCGACAACGAACTCATCGCCCACCTCTACTCCGGACATAGATTTTTTGGCGCGCAGGATGGTGCCCTGTGTAATCATGATGCTTTCTCCTTTTTATTGTACTCGGCAAACCGCCGTGGTAAACTTGATTCCCATTCCCTAATTACTTGCTTCTGCTCTGCGTTGAGTGGTGCATTGTATCGTTGCAAGGCCTGCACAACGTGTAAATCCGGGTGCACTTCTATGGTCACTAAGCTCTTATCCGGATCGTCCTTGTAGCGCATAAACATAATCACGCATTTGTCCTGTATTACATCATCAATGTAGCTAGCGACGCAATTGTGTTGTTGTGCCGCTTCGGCCTTTATGTCATCTGGTGTCTTGGGACAGATAAACTGGTACGTTCCCATGGTGCATTCCATCCATGGACAAACCTTCGTAGCGAATTGTTGAGCGTCATATTGGATTTTCTGTCTCTCGAAGTTGCGCGTAGCGATTGTGTGTGTCGATAGTAAATGGCGCGGATACCTATCCCACTTAACACCGATTTGCATCATCATACGCTGATAATCCCATAGGTGCTGACATGCTGAGCTTATAGACAGTGCTTCTTGGTTAACCAAGAAATCGCTGTAACGCATCATCGACGAGGCATTGTACCCTAAGTCTTTGACACACATGGACACGTAATGTTTGCGCATGAACCCATTCCCATATGTGGTCAAAACGCGTTTCCGCTCACATAGAATCCAATTCTTGTGACTCCAACTTAACCTGCCTTGATAGCGCATGATGGTATTGAACACGTCCGGGGCATGCTTGTAGTCTTCGATTAACTGGTTCGATAGTACAAAGCGGCTGTCTCTGTCTCGCATAAACTGAACCAATGGCTTCGGCACGTCTGATAATGGTACCGGCTCTGCAAAGGTAATGTCTCCAAGTCCCGCTGCCACATACTGTTCTAACCAACCATAAGCGGCGAGTTGCCTGAACAATGTGCTGGCCTTTGCTATGCGATTAGACCCAATAGCGTGCTGTACGCGGCGCAAAAACGCTTGATATATTGGATCGTCGAAGGAGTTTATGACCTCTGAAATGCCTATACGCCCAAGTTGAGAGTCCAGGGATTTAACTGGTCTGCCCATAAATCCAATGGTGGCATGCGTCGATAGGTTGTACTTTGCGATACGCCCATCAATATCAAAAATAATCCACGGGCCTTCCTTGTGTGTGTGTAGTGTCATTTCTCCGCCCACACTTTCAGACACCCTGCGATAGTACACGCAACGACTCGTACTAGCCACGGAAGAAACACCAAGAACCAGCTACATGATATGATACCGAGCAGCTTAAAAGCGATGAGCAACAATGACAACCCCGACAAAAATGGCATCGTGAATACCTCCCTTAATTGTCTTTATCCTTGAGGTGTGCATATACCACCTCGCAGACAGAGTAAATACTGCATAGTAACCACTCACCGAACTCATACCACAGTTCAATAAGCAAGCTGATCAGCTTCCACAATAGCCTCATCAGATGGTCTCCTCTGCGTACCCATCATCTGTCGTGTAGTAGATGTGATGGACGCCCAGGTCTTTTAGCATTCGCATACAGCTAGCGCACGGCCTTGACATCCCTAATTCACCGGTACGCTTCTGCCTATAATTGAAAACGCACACCTTGCTCCAGTCTATATCCGCTGCCATAAGCGGGTATAGAGCATGAATTTCGGCGTGCAGTGAGTGTGGGTTGCTGTCTCCGGCGAATCTTTCGATATTATAGGCCCGCTGTATCGGATGTGACTTACAGCAATTGTATCCAGCGCCAATGATTTTGCCCTTATATACAACAACGGTGCCATGCTGGCACCGCGTGTAATCAGACATCTTTGATGCGTTCTTTGCCATCGCAAAATAACGCTGCCTTTGTTTTATAGTCATACTTGTTTACTAGAATAGCTTCGTAGATGCAACCTCTGCGAATCATTAGATTTATCCATCGTAACTGCCACGATTCGAACCATCCGCGATGATAAACCTTGTGGTGGAAATAAATAAAGTCTGCGTTTAGCAGACTGACAAACGACGTGATAGGGTCCCCTCGAACGTATTTAGCTTTTGACATATGGGTTCTCCTGTGTTATGTATATACGAACTGGATGAGGAACGGCTACGGCCGCACGCCTCCTGATCCTGGTCAACTTGGTTGTACAATCACGGAGGTGGTGCTATGGAGTACATTCTTGCCATTGCGCTCGTCGTATGGCCACTATGCCTTATGATTCAGAATTCATACTATGATACATTCTTTGAGGCGCACGGCCGTTACCGTTCGGGGGCGGGGGGCTGTGACACCCCGCCCCTTTTTGTACCATCCTTGGCACACATATATTATAGCATATTGTCAAGCTAAATTTTGACGAATCGGCTGATTTTCGAAAAAATATTTTCATCGGACTCAAGCCATAGCTCATCAAACTCCATGGAGTAAATGGCGCCCAGCACCGACTTCGCGTTGACTGCCATACCCTTTCCGTCGCGAATAATCACATGCCCCTTGCACTGGCCGGCAATACGGGCAATCTCATATGCATCCTGCAAAGTTTCCAAATAAATTCTTACTCTCATATTTCCTCCAATTTATCGTTTTGTTTATTTCATTATATCGGTTTCGATATCCCAAGTTGGGATATCGACTCGATTTATTGTAGTCTCAAACACGCTTTCCCATCCATCTCCAGTGTTCGGCCGCCTAAAGTCTAGCTTCCAGCGGGTAATGTCTATACCAGCCTCCGCGCCTCTCCGCACGCATTCTTCCCACGGCGTGTTCATCCACACACATCGAATACACGTATCGATTTTACGTAAGTCGCGGGTGAAATATCTGCGAGGATTGCGCTTGGCGAACGTACCCGTAATAATAATGGGTACGGGCATCAGAGCGCGTAGCTTTGACACTGCCTCGACAACTCGTATGTCTCTAATCGTATAGTCGAAGCGGTCACGCTCGGAAAGACTGTACTCCGACGGCGATAGACATGGCTCGCCCAGGAAGTCATTTGCATCAATTACGATCCCTCCCCATTCCCACGCCAACCTTGCTGCATATTCCGTCGTGCCACTAAATGGCTGCCCACACACCACCACAATCACCGTAACACCACCACCTTAATTCATATTCGTAGTCCCAATATGCGCCGTCTTCAGTATACGCAAACACACATCCAGATGCCGGATCAATGTCCAGCACGCAGTCGTCGAACAAGCGTCCGTTTGTCATATCTACCACTAGCACTCTTTCACTCAGTCTATCCCCCTCTGCGATACGTCTCATTTCTTCTTGGTTAAGAGCCCTCATTGTACCATCCTCACTTAAAATTTTTCATAATCTACAAGCCACCAATATCCTTTCTTGTCTTGGGTCATGCCATATGGGGCAACCTCCAGGCAGTCGTTCTCCCCGAACGGCTTCTCCTGAAAACACTTCGGGCGCACGCTTACGCGCACAACCTTACCTGTGCCGATTGATCGCAGGTCGCATCTATAACACCACACAGCGCCGTTCCCATATGTACTGGACAGCGCCATAGGTTTTGTCACCGCCAATACACGCCGGCGATCATCCGCATTGCCTGTGACCAGATCGACATAGCCTAGTCGTTCTTTTTGCGCGCGTGCTTTATCTGCCAGGGAGATTTCCTCGTCCCCCAGGCTGTCTTCATATGCACGTAAGATAGCTTGCACATCTATTATAGCATAATTTTTGCTCTCTTTTCCGTTTTTTGTCCGATCACTGGCATATGGACGAATAAAATTTTCATATTCCCCCGCCTTTGCTTTTGATACCGTCTTCGCCTCTCCGTACTTGAAGAACTCTACCGCCTCCGCTACGCGCCGCAACTTCAACACGGACCCAAACTTGTCGAAGAAGTCTACGTCAATCAGTGCATCTCGTTGGTCGGCTCGCAAAGAAGTCTGTGCCCGGCAAGCCAGAAGTACATCCGAGAAGTGATGGAGCTCCTGCATATGAGCCAGGTTATAAAGCTCGTCTGGTACAGTGTCATTGAGTGTTTTGATAGAACTAATCCCCTTAATAATAGCCCCGTTTTCTTCATCAGGAACATAATGTGCCCGCGCCATTCCCCATCGTGGAGGCAGGATCTTGAATCCATATAAGCGAGCCAGATTTGTGCCGCCAGAAATGTCGTCTTCATTTGCTGCGTTGTTGAGCAACGCCGTAATGAACTCTAGCGGATGATAGTAGCGCAGATACGCGCATAAATAGCCAATAAGACAGTAGGCTATGCTGTGATTATACCCAAACATATAGCTTGACGCATCCTCAATGATCTGTACAAACTCACGCGCTTCTGCCTCTGCCACCTCTCGCGGTCGGTCAGAGTTCGCACAATACCCGTCCAAAATTTTGGGCATGGCCCCATCTAACACCTCAGCTTTCTTACGGGCAATACCACGCCGTACAGTGTCGGCTTCACTGCCCGTAAAGCCACAAATCGTTTGCAGGAATTTTAGAACATCCTCCTGATAGACCAAGTAGCAAAGGTTGTCTCGGAGCAAGTCGTCAATGATCGGTGACGGGTTCTTATGGATTTTATGGGCCATCAAATCATTTCGGTACGACGCCCCCGATGGACGAATCGCCGCCGTTACCAGGGACATATCGAATATGGACTTCGCCCCAAACTGTTTCAGCGATCGGAAAGCGTACTCTCCTTCAAACTGGAAGATGCCGACCGGGCTCCGCATCATATCTGCCCATACTGCTGAATCATTCCAGTCAACTTCGTGAGCCTTTGGATACGGGATGCCCGCAAGTTTACAGGTGTCATTGAGGATTGCCACGTTACGCAGCACCAGGAAGTCGAACTTAACCAGGCCGCAGTCGTGGATTTCGTCCATATCAATATTGAGTACCAGTTCTCCGTCCTTCCAGAAGACACCGTAGTTGTCCTCCAACGTCACTGGGGAGATGACAATACCTGCTGAGTGCACAGATTGCGACATCTTTGTGCCCACGATCCCATCATAGTACCGGAACAACTCCGGATACTTTTTACGTGCCTTATCGGCGTTGGAGACGTATTCCTTTTTGATTTGGGCAACCGCTTGTAATGAGTACGGGTTCTCTTTGTCCTTGGCGTCAGGGTGCTCACGTTTCCAAATTGTCGCCAGCGCACGTCCAATGTCGTCTACGGCAGACTTGTCAGCGATTGTACCATATGCAGGAACGCGGGCTGTGTATGCCTGCCCGAATCGCTCTGTAATATATTGGAAGATCTTCGGGCGATCTGAGTCCACAACGTCTACATCAATGTCGCCTACCTCTACACGATCCTCATTGGTAAAACGCGAGAACACCGTATGCCACTGCACAGGATTCACATCCGTAATGTCGGTCACATAAGCGGCGCTAGACCCACACACTGATCCGCGCCCCGGCCCCACCGGCATTCCCTCGGACTTACACCACCGGATTAGTTCTCCCATCGCCTGCATGAACCCGCCCATGCCGATTTTTGTGAATACGCGCTTTTCCTCTTCCAGGTTGGCTCGAAAAGCATCGGCTTGGTTTTGCGGAATCACTTGGGTTCTGAGCTTTTCCTCCAGCATGGTATCGATCGTCTCATGAAAGACTTCGTTGTCTTTTTCCGGAGATCCGTAGAGGATCGGATACTTGATGCTGGTGTCAAGCACAAACGGCTCGACGCTATCCGCCATACGGTTTGTATTCTCGATCGCCTCCATCCAAACTGCCTCCGGCACCGCATCTTGCGCCCGGAACATATCACAAAGTTCGTCATAGCTTTTATAAGTTAGGTCAAACTCGTCTTCCTGTGCGAACTCAATTTTCTTGGACAGTCGCATAATGCGCCGGCACTCTGCTTTATAGGCGTCCAGAGAGTGCGTGTCAGTCCCGGCAATTAGAGGCTTATGATACTTCTGCGACAAGAATAGTAACCGCTGGTTATACGCAATCTGGTCTGCGTTATTATGGGCCTGCAACTCATAATAGTCATAATGCCGCGCCAGCTTTTCATATACACTCCCGTCTTTGTCGTACTTGTTTAGGGGCGATGCCAGACACGCGCTAATCTTGATGACATTGTCCGAGAATGCCAAGAACTCATCGAACGTCAGGCGGTTCTTAAAATAGAAATGCGCCTCATCCGTGGACCTTGAAATCGCCCGCTGGATTTCTTTGCGCCCAAGCTCATTCTTTGCCAACAAAACTGTGTGATAGTTGTCGCGCACCTTTTCATCCAAAGTGGCGGTGAGGTATGCCTCCACACCAAAGATGAACTTGATCCCCATCTTGTCGCAGTATTGCTGTTTACGCACCCAGTCAATGGGGCGCCCATGTTCCGTAGATGCGATGGCAGTTTGTCCAAGCTCTCTTGCCCTATCCACATAGGCTTCGAACTTCGTGCAGCTATCCAATAAGCTATCATCAGAATGTAAGTGGTACACAACGTAGTTAGACATTTTCCTCACCTCCACCTCCAAATGCAAGATCGGCCGGGGGCACAACAGGGTATGACAACGGTTCCGTATATACATGTGTGTCGAACCCATATTGGTGATCGTATTCCTCTGGGTTTGAGAAGAAACGGCGTGACGCCTTATCGTAGTACATGCCGTGCTCGAATCCAGCCCGTCCCCGCAATCTATCCTTCAGCACCGTAACCCGAACGTCATATGGATACGGCTTAACCTTCCACTGTGTGTCGTTGTAATTGCGCTCTCCGGCCTTTTCTGCCTGCGACACACGCCGCAATGTAAGAGCTCTGTGCGCCAAGTTAATAATGTTGGATGTGCCCGCAATGTCCTGGATTCCTACATCGGATGTGTTGGCCATCTTGCGGGGATGGGCAACCAGCACCACGGCCACATTATACTTTCGCGTAAACTGGATCAACCGATTGATGGTTTCTGTCTGTTTCTGAAGCTCCGTATTTTCGTTGGCCCCTATGTCAATGGTCATGAGATTGTCCAGCAGCAATAGCTTCACCCCATACTTGCGCACTACGTCCGTCATGGACACCAGCAGGTCTTCCAGTTTGTTACTCTGTTCGTCATCGTATACATACCACAGCCCGCGGTAGTGCTCACTGATTTCCTGCTTCACTTGTGGGGGCACTTTATAATACTCTGCACCTGACCGGTCGAATGCCTGAACTAAATTCCTGCGCCCCGCCAGTATGTAGAGCATCCAATTCTTGGTCATCCAGGAGGGCAGTTCGCGAGAGAAAATCCAGCAGGGAATCTGCGTGTCTACTGCGTTGCAAATAAGTTGATACAGGAAGGAAGTTTTACCGGCGCCCGGCAACCCGGACACAATCGTCAGCGTCCCATAGAACAGACGCATAAGTTCCTGGTCAATAGCCTTGATGCCAAATGGTACGCCGTCCAGTTTGTCCAGATCAATGTCCTCAATATCCGATAAGTCGCGCACCGATGACACCGGCGAGTCCTTCGCATTCAGAATCAGGCTGAGCAACGCATCTTTGCCGCCATAGTAGAGCACTTCGTTGAGATCCTTACACGGCATCATCTCCCCGGTTTCTGCGCTTGCGATCTTCTCCGGCACTTGCACATACTTGGTTCGCCAGCTCCCAAGCCGACTCACGCACTCTTTCTGCATCTTCAGTCCAGGCCCGTCATTATCAGAAGCGATAATTACAGAATCAAATTGTTCCAGCACCTCCCAGTTTGACTCAATCCATGTGAAATTGTTAGCCCCAAACGGCACCGAGACGGCGTTTAGATACCCTGCCTCAATGGCGGCCAGCGCGTCCATTTCTCCCTCCGTGATTAACAAAGGACTATCTGTGCTCACGCGATTGATGTTAAAAAGGAGCGGGGTTGTATCCGCTCCCTTTTGATACCACATCTTGGGCTGTCCGCTGGACTTGTCGATTTTATGAGAAGGCCTGTACTTCACATTGGTAAGCACGTCATTCGTGTCATAATAGTTGAAAACGCAGTTCCCCTGGGCGTCTTCCCGCACATCCGCATAGTCTACCGTGGCCTGGCTAATGCCGCGCTTCGCCATATAGGCGTACACAGATGCTTTTTCATTGATGGGTTCTTCGTGTGGGTACTTATATTCTCGCTTCGTGCGCACCCCTTGCTCTCCGAACACCACCTGTATTTTAGCCTCGTCGAACAGGAGATGTGCCGCGTCCAAAAAGCTAAGGTTGCGTCCCCGCATAGCAGCTTCGATAAAGTCAAAGGAGGCCCCGCATCCAAAGCAGTGGCAGCGGTACTGGTCGCGATCGTATAAGAACGAGGCGGTTTTTTCGTTATGTACGGGACACCGGCACTTCATGCGCACCTCATCATAGTCCTCTACTCCAAGAAAATCCATGATGTACAGGAAGTTCGCATCGCCCAACTTGCGCTTTGCTTCACGGATCAACTCCTTGTCGATCAGCATTGGACTCATCCCCCTCGTAGTGCTTACTGTATGGGCACATATAGCCCAGTGAGCACAAATTATTACAGAAGAAATCACCAGCCGTAGACGTGACATCAAAGACGTCATCGTCATATATACGCTGGATAGTATCCAGGAACCATTGATCTGCCGCTTTCAAATCCGCCAACACAAACGGAACTCTTTCTCTTTTACGGGCCCGGAACATATTGAACTCCATCCACTGTGGGTACTCCCCATATTGCTCCTGTACCCAGCGTGCGTACAGGTAAAGTTGGATGGCATAGCGTGCTTTTTCTTCCTCGGATTTAAACTTCGACTTAGACTTAAAGTCAACCACAAAGTAATGCCCGTCATCGTCTTGCAAGAGCAAATCAATGTATCCCGTAAATACAAACCGGCCGATCTTTGTGTCGATCTGTTTTTCTACTCCGATAACGTGATAATCGCTGTACTCATCCTCAAAATGTTCAAAGTAATCAAGCCCATTATTATAGTAGCTTTCCTCCATTTTGGTAGACAGAAACGGCGAGACAACCGCATCGTCGTACTCTTCTTCGTATACATGGGCTAGATCATAAAAAGGAATTTCTTCCTTATAATAGCGCTCAAATAAGGAGTGGCACAAGCTACCCCATTCTGCAAATGCGTTTTCTGTCTGCGGCCGTGGCTGGAGGTATGTGTAATAAAACATTCGCGAGCAAGTGTTGTAGGCACTTACCCGCGAAAAGCTCCATGTCATGCCGTCAAGCAGAAAATCCTTGTCGGCCTTCTTCATCATCAGAACGGATCTTCATAGTTGGTAGTGGACGTGGACACGGTGGCTGAGTCATTACGCGGGGCCGTGTCCGCCAAACGATACCCGAACAGGCTGTAATGGGTGTTGGTCTGGTGCGTCTCCTTGTCATATCGGTTCGAGACGGCGAAGTCACCAATGATGATACGTGTCTTTCTCGGCAGTTGCAGCATCGCATCCTGGTCGGCGTACACGGTCATCCAGCCACTCCAGTCCGTGACATAGTTCCCAGTAGTCTTGTCCTTGCGGCTAGTAGACAGGTTAACGGACACAGTTCCGTTGTTATTACGTACTTCCCAAATTGTTGCGTAGGCTCCGGATCTCAGGCTCATGTTACTTATCCTCCGTATTCATTTTATTAATCATATCAAGCGCTTCATCGCACGCTTCTACCGTTTTCAAATTATTTGGGTTCGTAGTTCGAAATTTGGATTTCATAGCGGCAAATACTGCGTCCTTGCCAACAACCTCAGCCTTCGACTGCATGGCCGCCAACACCTTCGAGCGGGCTGCTACGAGTTCCGTGTTCTCTCCTTCTCCCTTGCTACGAGCACCACCACGTCCGGTTGCTACATTACCATCATCGTCCGCCTCGCCATGCGTCGCCAGCACCGGGTTTAGCGCGCCTCGCCGTGCATAAGTCAGGGCTGCAATAATGCCCTGTGCGTCTCCCTTTGCGGCCGGAAAAATTACCATGCCGCCACTCTTATGTAAAAGCATGGTTTTAACATAAACGTGATTCCCGTCGCCATTGAGCGGTGCCTGTAATACTGCCAACCCATACTTGCTCAGCACGGGGCGCGTGGCATTTAGCACCTCATCCAGCGGCGCATAGTTGCTTTTCGTAAACGGATTCAACTTTGTCGTCTTGGGGTTTTGTACCTCGCCAATGTACTGCGTGTAAGCGTCCATCAGGGCCGCGCGCTGCTCGTCGTTCCCATAAAAACGAAGCCCCGCCTCATCGTCAATCTCGATGTAGGCGGGATGCGTGTTTTCTGCGGGTGTGTTGTCGGAAACTCGTTCTTCTTCAGAAGACTGAATCTCAATCATTTCTTCTTCCTGCATATATCCTCCATAAAAATGTGCAGATGATTGTGTGTTATAGGTAAACGGGCGGTGATCTTGACATTCATTTTTCACTCCTTACATTTCTATTATACCATACTTGTTGACCTTTGTGCTAATATGAGCAATAAAATTAGTACAAAAGTTGTTCACCCCGTAGGTAAAGTGGCTTTCCTTCTTCGATGGCTGCCTGTATAACGTCAGCCGCGACCATCCGAAATTCTTCCAGCGCCTCGTCGAGCGTAGGCATATCGACCATAATGCCGGGCAAGTCGGGAGACATGACATAGAACGATCTGTCTTCATAAACAACATAGTATCGGATACTAGTTTGTGTTCGCATCAATTGTTACCCCGCCTTATTTTTTTTACTATGACGCCGCCGGCTACTCCACGCCTTTCATATATACCGCCCAAAATGTTTGGCTCTTTTTACCGCTATGGTGCCCGAATAATGGCTTTTGCCCGACAGCCTTCCATACCCGATCAGCAGGAATGTCATATTGGCTCCACTTAAAAATCAACACGCCTTCCGGTTTGAGCACTCTCATACACTCTCGAAATCCATCACGCAACATTTGCGGCCAAGACGCATCGAGTTTCCCATACTTCTTGACTAGCCAAGCGGTTTCATTTCCCGTAAGTAGATGAGGAGGATCAAAAACTACAAGCGCAAAACTGTCGTCTTGAAAGGGTAGATGTGTAAAATCGCACTCGATGTCCGGATGAATTTCCAGACGCTTTTGTGAGTTCTTCCACAACCCATTATACGTTTCGGTGCGCTTATCACAATACAATGCCGACGGATGGTGCTTGTTGAACCAGATGCTGCGCGCCCCGCAAGTAACGTCCAAAATTTTCTTGCCATCAAGAAGCTGTTTTCGCAGTTTGATATATGGGCAGTTCCTTTTTACACTCTCTCCCCAGGCAGGGCAGATGTCATACTTCCCTGCGTTTGCACAGTCGTTACAGTCGAGAACTCCCGACATCTTGGATCACCTCCATTACAGCATCCAACGCATTATTCCACCCAACATAGTATTCATCGTACTCTGCATCTCCTATCAGCTCGCGCTGCATCGCCTCAAGCTGTGCAACGATGTGCGCCGTTTCATCCGGCACAACCTTAAACCGGTCGACCGGGCAATACTCAAACTTGCCACATTCGTCCATTAAAATCAGCGTACCATCTTCCTCGACCGCAAATCCTTCTATGTCGCAGTACATCAGGCTCTTCGCCCAGTCTTCTGTGGCGGCAATTTCCCATGTATCTGGCTCTTCGCCAGTGATTTTATCAATTACACGAAATGTCACGGTGCTCTCTCCTTTACGGGCTATATGGTTCATATACTGCGCAAAAATATTCTCGGGAGCTTGTCATTGACGACTTTTAGTTTGACGGCACATATGCGATACGTTCCCCTATAATCTTGAGGAGTATAAGCGTATTTGCAAAATCTACATCGCTTATGCCTACGTCTATACTCATTCGGAGTCATCTTCCTGGTACACATTTTGCCCCCAATCTTTATGCATGATTTTTACCAGATTCTGAAGTTTTTCAATGCAGTCATCTATACGCAACCATGATCCCCCATCGACTGGATCCAGAATGTATGCGCCTGGTCCGTTAACTCCATCAGTATGGAAGCCATAGTAATCTGAGACTTTCATAAAAGCCTCTACTGCATCTTCATCATGCAAATACATTGCATCGGCGATTTCGTAACTCGTTTGCTTCAAAGTCGTCGAATCGTAGCTGATTACACTATGCTTGGACGCCTCAACGGCTTCATACTCCAAGCACTCTGCCTTTGTGTCGAAAACCGCCCCGTCGCTGGCGACGTACTGAACAAATTCTCTCATCAGCGTCCTCCTTTATTTATGGGTGAGTCACAATCTCGACCGGGAATGATGTGCCGAAATGTAGCTCATAGTGGTAAGGATCTGCATGCGTGCCTGTAATGTCCTCAACCACGTAGAGCGTATATTCATTGAGGTAGATGTAGTTTTTTCGATACTCCTCCGGCCCGACTTTAACGGTCACAACCAGCTCATCCGTTTCGTCGTTGGAGATGTCCATATAGCCCTCGGCGTACATGATGATGTTGTCTGTGCGCGCATTATAAACTGTAATGCGGCGTTCTACGTTAAAATACTGCGCTTCCCGAGACAGATTGTAGTTCACCCTGCTGGCTTCGGAGCAAGCCGTCAATGTTAATAACAGCATAACGGCCGCGACAATAATTGCAATTTTCTTTTTCGTATTAATCTCCTCCATCCTTCCATCCCCACGTGCTGCAATATCCGCGCACAGATTCTATTACTGCATTCTGCGTCGCGTTCATGCGTTTCAGATCAGTTGATGCTTCCCATATCACCCCAGTACCTCCACACGTGCGACATATCTCTGTTGTGCAATTGCTTACGCAAAAGTCGCCAGTCGAATAATAAAATCCTCCGGGCACATTACCGGTTCCGTTACATATCGGGCATCTATGTGGAATCATTCCTACTCACCTCACCATGGGCCCATTCTGATTCGTAAATCCATTTGGTAATAGCGTCCACATCGTCTCTGAGCGATGAATATAGATTGTACTCAACCACTGGATAAACTTCATTATCTATGAAGTTACCCAAATCATCGACAGACTCCTCTACTTTTCTCAATTCTTTGATAGCCGCATCTCTTTCTTGCTCTACCTTCTTGATGCGTGACAACAGGGTAGTGATTGCAGTAGCTGCCTGCTCATATAGCCCAGAATGTGGGCCAAGAGAAGATGGGTTGCTAAGTCCGCGTCGTTCAAGGTGTTCGACCAATTTCTTATAGTCCATGTCTATCTGCGAGGTGATAGTGGGCGTATTCTCGATGCTAGATATAACGTCCTCAACATCAAACATCCCTTGCGGATATTTCATCGGTGGTCCATAAGTGCCGCCTGCATCGCCCCACCAAGTGGGCAAGTCTTTTACATGCACGAGCAAAGCATCCGCGTCAATCGGCCTCATCTTCCGTCTCCTCCTCTCTTCAGTGGGTTACGGTCGGGCGGTTCAGGAAGAAACATCCAGTGAGTGACTTTTTTGATCAGTGTTTGAGTCGCACGCATGGCGGTGAATAACCGCCACTTGTGTCTATGGTTCCGAGTGTCATTCCCGTCGTAAAATCCCACGTAGATAAATCCGTCACGAGGGGTATATAGTAAACACTTTTCTCCTTCCTCTGGCAGTCTTTCCTCCACGCTCACCCACTCATTCGGCGGGGCGATCGAATCAACGTTTTCAGGCGCAATGCAGTTTTTGCATATTGTTCTACCTCCTTCCGGGTCCCCTTTCCAGTTTTTGATTCCATAGCATAGCTCGCCTACAGGGATAATCCGATCACATATCGCGCATCTATCCCACATGATTATCTTTCGCCTCCTCCTCTCCCTCCGTCGGCGGCTTCGGAAGTGGCATCCAGTGGGTTACTTCTGTGGTCTCTTTTTCTCCGTACCGTGTAATGATGAGCCAATGCCTGTGTATTTCGCTATACCAACCAACCATAACCTGCCAGCACTCATGCCAGTATGCCCTTACAAGCACATCTCCTCGATCTTCCGGCAACTTCTCCTCCACGCTCACCCACTCGCTAGATGAGGTGATGGGGGACCAGTTATCGATAGAGTCTAGGATGTCGTTTGTGTCGTAGATATGCTCATTCTCTCCGTTATAAAGCCACCAATCTCGAAAAGCGTCAGCGTCAATCGGCCTCATCCCTCATCGCTTCCTTTCGGCTTACGAAAAAAAACAATTCCAACAGGCACAGGATCAGCCATATTCCTGTGGCGAAAAGCAGTGAAAACTCGATAGAAAAGCACATCGTAATTAGTTTTATGATACCAACAACTATGGCCCAGCTTATAGCATAATCAACGATAAACAACAGAACTACGGCCAAGATCCTTCTCACTTCGTCCCCTCCTTCCCCTCCGGCGGACGGCGGTAAAAGGTATCATGGTAAAACAATTCTGTCTGAGCAAAACCTTTTGACGTAAAAAACCATATTTGTGCGTATGGTTGTTCATCCCTAACGGTGGTTGGGAATATCCAGCCATATTTCATACTATAAACTGGATTGATTTTTGTTTCCGCTTTTAACTCTTCCCACGTCAGCGGCTCGTTCGACTGGGTGAGGGTGGGCATCTCGTTTATTGCCCTGATAAACACACAATCACTCGGTTCGCACGGCTCGTCAGAATAGTCTTGATTGCAAAGAGCACACATTCTTCGTTGAAGTTTTATTGTGTCAATCGGTCTCATCTTTCAGCGCCTCCCTCCAATATGTGCCATCTGATTTGTCTTTTTGCAGACTTTTATAAAAAGCGCAGATGCTTGATTCCGTTTTGTTGAAATGTGCGCTTGGACAAGTATCCTCAAAAGCACAGATGCTGCAAATATCAGCCATCTTTCAGCGCCTCCATTTCAATCTGTCCTTCCGTTGAGCGGTCGTCATCTTTACAAATACCTATCCTCGCGAATGTGCGTTTTGCTGTATCTGAAACCACCTGCTGCAATACCGGCTTCCCATACAGCCCGCACGCAGGCCAGCGCATCGCCCAATCTGCCTTACTACTGTGAAGACCTCCATAGGCCACACATTTGCGCAATCGCTTGGCGTTGTACTGCACGGTTCGCAAGTTACAGCATGTACCGCAAATGTTGCCCTCCGATTCCCCGAATGAATAGTGCATCAACTCAATCGGTTTCTGCTTCGCCGCGTAGCGCCTCCAATCTCTCCATCACCATCTGCACGGCCTCGTCCGTTAGGGGACGGCCACATACAGGACAGAAATTTAAGTTTTCCGTTTCATCTTCCCAAAAATCATCAACGACAACTTGCTTTGTATAGCCAGCATAAATTTTATACCCTGCGTCTTTCTCTCTCGGAGTGCAATCTCCACCAATCCATTCGCCGCAAAATTCGCACGGGTCCCACTCATTCGCGACCTTCTCCACCCGCTCCCGACTGACGGGTCGGAGGGCGTCCGCGGCCATCGTCAATGCCTCCGTCACCTGCTTGGGCGGCATATCATCTAGGCTGTAAACCCACAACATCATGTGCTTTCTTGCTTCTTCTTGTGTCATTATTCCTCATCTCCCTCCCACGCACTCATCAGCTCGCACATGCGGAACACAATCTCCTGCATAGTGTACTCATCTCCGTCTACGACGGCAGCGATCTCCATATCTGCGTCCCCGGAGTCATCTGCTGCCAGCACCTCTACCGCCGCCCGCATCAGGTGGCACGCCTGCGCCCTCTGCCAGGCGACTGTCTCAAGCCCGCTCTCGATCTCCTTTAGCACTTCCAGCTTCTCCGCCAGGCGTTCGGCGGCTTTTTCGTCCCCGCGCGCGTTGGCGCGCTTGAGGTTCGTCCACGCGCGACGGCGCTCACGATCGATATACTCTTGTGGTGTCATGCCTCGATCCTCCCGCACCCATCCACTCTGTGAAACATGTTTGCAAACTTCGCGATCGCTTTCCGCGCTTCCAGATACTCCGGATCATCACAATCCAATCGGCAGAAGTGATACGCCAACTGCCGGGCGATTCGTGCATCGACTTTCACGTCCAGCGATCCGCACCACAATGGCCAGCAGGAGTAATCGAGGTTGGCCCCGCGGAGGTTGGCCCCGCGGAGGTTGGCCCCGCAGAGGTTGGCTCCGCTGAGGTCGGCCCCGCAGAGGTTGGCTCCGCTGAGGTCGGCCTTCTCACCTTCCTCTTCATTCTCGAGCCATTTTTTATGCTTGTCCCAGATCACGTTCAGCTCTTCCTGCGTCATACTTTTCTCCTATATATTTTTCAATGTATAAATCTCAAACAATGTGGACACAGTATCGGCAAATCCTGCGCATTATGTTTCTTCGGCATAGCTATTTCGTATCCACAATAAGGACACGCATACCACACCTTGACTCCAATATGTTCCCACTTCATCTTCTTTACCCCGTCGTTCATTTAGATTCAAAGCATGACTAATCGCCATCCCACACTCCGTCTGGACGCATTTGCGCCATCGCAAGCAATTGATATAGCGGCTTAATTGCATTTTCCTTGGTCGGCAGCCAATATCCACTTACGTCATGCGCTAAACACTCTTGACGCTCGTCCTCGAACAAGTCTTCGTTGAGCGACTCCATCCCGACAATTGCTGTGCGCAGAACCGAGATACTTTCCGCGCCCGCAAGCCCATAAATCGCGCGGATGCCGTCCTTCCCAAATACCTCGGCCCTGTAGTACCATGGTGCGTAGTTGTATGTTACATTCAACCATGCTTCAGTAGTGCCATATATCGCATACATCCCGCCACGCATAAAATGCGGATTCTCAAATCTAATCGTCTCCTTCGTCACTGGATCGCGTAAACTAATGTCGTAACTCATCCTTGTACTCCGCCTCATCAATGCTTTCGCGCAACTTTGCAACTTCTTCTCGCAATTCCTTCGCTACCCGGATTGCTTCCTCTAACGTCATATTCTTTTCGCCGAATTTCTTCAGCCACTGCTGTTTGTAGTAGGCTTCAAACGCACGGCCCAGCGAGCTGTGATAAGTTGCGTCAGCTTTTATGGGTTTGCTTTCATCCTTCTGGTTCGTTGCTTCTTTATACAGGATGAACTGAAATCGGTCTGTGTCAATGCGCCAAATTTTATCCAGTACAATCATATATCCTCCATAAAAAGAAGCGGCGACAATTTCTGCCGCCACTTTTTATTTTGCACTAGATGTTATTTCAAATCACCCCACTTTTCTCGAAACCGATTATACACCTCCTCGATGTTATCTCCGTACTTAATTCCCAGCACTCTATAGGCCTGTTCTTCAGCTGACATGAATCTGTGGATAAACTGATCGTCACTCAGAGAAAACTGTGCTGTCATATCCAGCAATGCGCGCTCCAGCACCTCAGCACGTCCATCCGTTTCTTTTTTCTTAGTTGGAACCGTAATACTCGACACCACCCAGAACGCTGGGCGAACACCTCCGTCAGCATCGTCTGCCACGCAATACCCAATCGTACCCCCGGAGTATACGCAACAAACATCAGATGCATACCCCGTTTGCTTGCTAGAATATGGAGTAGCTAACCACCACCACTTGTGAGCTCCAAGCGCCGGCAGCATGCCCCTGTATCGCCTGTACTCACCTAAGTCAAGAAGCCCAACTTTCGTCTTGATGCTTCCGTTATCCTTTAGCCCGTCCTCGCTAATAAGGTCAATGCGCTGTTCTGCAATGACACCTACACCGAATGAAGCCTCTAAGCGTTTGAGGAATTCGCCGTTAAGGTACGCAAGGAGTGTGCTCCCACCTAGGTTGTTCCCGTTCTGTGTGTCAAACGGACGACGTTCGACTATATCCTTAGATACCACATACGTTACGATAGGCGTACCAGTAATGCCCTTATAGTGCTGTAGTACCGTCCACTCAATTTCCGCAGCGTGAAAAGTCTGTCCAAGATTCAATTCGCCGATTTTCATTTTCCTTCTCCTCTCCGTCTACACCGTGGCGTTTTGCACATACCGCAGCAAGTCCCCAAGCGCGATTTCCGCCGCTTTTACCCGCTGGGTAACATTCGTGTCGTCGATCGTCTTCGTGATGTTTTGCAACGACAGGATGTTGGTTCTAGCAAATTCTCCAATTGCATTAAGCTGGGAAAGTTTGCCGACCTGTTGACGAAGCGCCTCATTCTCCTTTCGAATGTCATCATAATCCGGCGGCGCCACCTCTACGTACTGTACTCCTGCCTCCTTCGCCTTTTTGCTCTCGCTCTCCGCCTCGGATAGTCGTTTTCCTTGTTTGCGCATCTGGTCACGCAGAGCTGAAATCTGCGCCTTATATTCGCGCACCTTATCTTCCAGCTCAAGCCGTTTCTCGATCTCATCCTGTAGGTCATGATCTGCGCCGACCTCTTCCATGCTGCTCAGCTTGGTGGTCATGCGATCGAGTCTAGCCTCCATTTCCTTCCCTTCTGCTTCGAGTCGCCGAATTTCCTCGTCCTTTGCGCGTAGCTGCTGTACCATATCCGCCACCATCGCCGCGTCAAAGTTCGCCGGCAACTCGGATTTCATTGCCGCCTGCGCTTCTGGCGACAGCGTGCCTACCTCACACAGCATCTTCCCGCTTATGTGTGGGTCCAGCTTTTCGGCCAGTTCCTCATCCACCTTCATAATCGTTTGTGCCCGTCCAAAGGCCGATCGCGACATTCCCAATTCTTCTGCCATTTCGGCGACAGTCTTGTGGATTCCGATGGGTGATGTGGCTAAATCTCGATTTCGCTGCCCCACATTCCCGTACAGGCGCCGCAGCTCCATGATGCAACGTGATGCATACAAAGACGAAAGACCAGCCGTTCCGCCACGACTCAGGATGTTGCTACACAGCAGATCATACAGCATCATATCCTCATTCTCATAGTGGCGCACCTGACATTGGATCTGTTTAAATCCCAACTTGGCGGCAATACGAACGCGTCGATGCCCCGAAATGATGACATTCGTATCTGACACCAGCGGCATATCAATGATACCGCGTGCCTGAATAGATTCCTCCAAGTCAGAATCGTCCGAATCCGTTGGGAAATAGTATGTGTTTTTTGGATGCGGTTCCAAATCGCTCGGCCGAAATACGCTGACAGTCGTCGGGGTACCAATCAACTCCATATTGCCCAGCCTCCATTCTTAGAGAACTTATGTTCCCCCTATCGTGATTCTATTATACATGCTCAATTCTAAATTTGCAAGCCCAAATTAAGCGAATACTTATTCGGTGTAATCGTACCTCTTGCAGATATTGGACAAGTCCACAATCTCCGACCGCCTCCGCATTCCCTCTGTGATGGCATCGATGGCCAGCTTTTCAAACCCCAGGTTCGACCAACTCAAATACGCCAGTAAATCAACCTGCTTACCGTCTTTACCAACCCCATAAACGACTCGCCGAATTTCGTTAGCCTTTGTAAACCGAATCGCTGAGAGAGTGTTTGCATTACACAAATCCCCGCGATAAGTACGAATCCACATATTTTATTACACCTCCAAATACAGTAAAAAGATTTCGATATCCCAAGTTGGGATATCGAAACCGATTAGTTGATTTCACTAAGCGAATTTATCGCGTCATCCAGGGCGTCTCTCGCGTCCGTCAAGCTCTCCACCGCCTCCTCGGAGATTTTATACCTTTCCGTGCCCTGCAAGGAATCCGGTGTATTGTTCAGCGCATCCTCTTCGTCGTCCAGCACCACCTGTACCTCCTCGGCGATGTTCGTCAACTCCTCCTTCAGTTCCTCAATTCGTGCCCGCAGCCTTTCAATCTCCCGCCGTCTTGCATTATTCATTTCCCTTGACGCTCCCTCTCGCATTTTTCCGTATACGCATCGAACCGCGCCTTCGTCTTGTAGAAATCCGCCGTCGAACTCTCCAGCATCTTCCACTGCTCGATGAAGATCCGAATCCCGTAATACGCCAGCCCAATCAGCGCAACCACAAACCACATACTTTCAGCCTCCAATCATAACACGGCGCACCGTGCCATACCGCGAGCTCCAAATTTCGCAGTCGTCTTCCCGGCCCAGGAATCTACGATCCGTCCGCACCTTGTCCCGGCGCGTCACCGGGTAGTACCCATCCCCCAGCCGCACCACCTTCGTCCCGTTCGGGGTAAGAAAAACGGGACGGTTTCGATACCCGCCCCGGCCTGCGACGTTCCAGTTCGCCAGTTCTTGAAGTTTCATCTGTTCTCCTCCCTTATTATAGCATAGTATGGGCGCTTGTGTGGCGCTTAGGCCAGTTTTTCCGGATCAAATTCCGGAATCCGAATCTCCGCCTCGCAGAGCTGGCGCTTGCCGCCCAGGTAGTGCGCTTCCCAGATGTCGTCGTTGATCTCCCCGAATGCGCTGATGATGAAGTGCACATCCGGAAAGTCGCGTGACAGCGCCCGCATGTCCTTCTCCTCCGTGTACCAGGTGCGGGGGCCACAATTGTCCAACTCACACCAGCAGGAGTCGCAGCTATAAAAACTCGCCTCAAACACATACGGTACAATTTGCAGTTCCCGCATCTTCTGCATAATCTGCTCCATGCGCTTCTCATCGCTGCAATCGCACTGAAAATGGAACTCCGTCATGTATCCCATACTCACGCCTCCTCGAAAATCTCTTCCGCATAAGCCGCCATGCGGAACCCATTTGCAAATTCAATGACCCACATCGGGCACGGCTTCGCCGGCCGCACACGAGCGATGATCCGAAAGGGCTGGCCAACATACCCCGCCACCTGGCCCCGACCGCGCTCCCTCGCCTTGCTACAAACGCCTCTCGCAGCCTGTTGTTGTTTTCGATCTGGTCATACACTGTATTCCTCATTCGCTTCCACTCCCTCACTCAACGGCAATTCGCCGGTCGCCGCCTTCCACGATGTCTTCCAACTTCTGTTTGACGATCTCCATTTGTTCCGCCCGCAGCTTTGCCAGCGTACTTCCTTCCTTGTTAAGGGCCTGCACATAATACCGGATTGCCACAGCCGTCCATTTCAACTCCGTCCTGTACAATGTCTCCACGTCAATCCCCCTCCGCATACTGAAACGCGCAATCGTACATCGGCCTGCCTGTAATCTGGTCCCGGAAGGTACTCACGAACAAGTGCCTGTGATACCCGTTGTCCTTACACCACTGGTTCACGACCCTCTGTGTCAGAGGTGTAGCGAATATGTAAAGGTCAGAATAGTGATGGAAAAACTCCTCCTTCGGATACCCTGCATCCACCAGCCGCTTCATCAGTTCCGTCATCTTGGTTTGCCCCCTCAAGCTCCCTGATTGACAAAAAGCGTCGCCCGGCACTCCTCAATGTAGCGCCGGCGCGCTTCCTTTTTTGTATAGTAGTAATACTGCCGGACGCCCAGCTCTCCGTACACCACCCAAGCGCCGTGAACGTTTTTCTCCATGAAGTACACGCAATTTCTCATCTTTCCACCCTCCAACACTCGTCCAGATAAACCCTCCGCCCGTAAAACAAAAAATACGGGCCTCTTCGCCCGCTTCGCACCTTGCATCGATGGGCGCTGTTGTCGCCCGTCCAGACGCAGAGCACAGTTTCTTCCATTCCGTATTCCACGCCCTTAATCTCCAATCCCGCTAACCCGCAACTCCACACCGCGACCGTCGGGGCCTGCCGGATTTCCTTCCTCGTCATGCCTGCGTCTCCCCTTCTTCATCGTGCCACCGCAGTCTCTTATTGGTCTCTTATAATGCTTCCTCCTATTATTCGCTTGTTCTTTATAAGTAGCCCATCGACAGTTATCTGGAGAATAACCCTTATCATTATCAATTCGATCTATGGTCAGATGGTCCTCGTATCCATTTTGCATAGACCAATCATAAAAAGTTAAAAAATTCGACCTCCATTCATCGCAAACCGATATTCCTCTACCGCCATATATATGATAATACGGGTCATTTGCATTTGAACATCTTTGTTTCATATCCGTCCAAATTGTAAACAGCCTTGTTTTAGATAAACCATGTGTAGTGTTTACTTTGCGTCCTATTTGTGCAGAAATTTCTCTGTGGTAGCATCCACAGCTAGTCGTATTTCCTGAGCGAAGATTTCCTCCTGCTACAACGACTTCGTTTCCACAGTCACATTTGCATCTCCATACCACATTGCCATGTTTGTTGGTAGTATCTCTTTTGATTACAGTTAATCTCCCAAATCTTATGCCGGTGAGATCTTTTGTCTTTTGTTTGCTGTTTTTATCTCTGCAATAACATCCACAACTCTGCGTATGCATGTTACGCAAATCTTTTCCAGAAACAATTGTTTCGTTGCCGCAATCGCATTGACATTTCCAATATGCCCTTGTATCATTAGGCTTTCTCACTTTCTCAATAACCAACAGCCTTCCGAATCGTTGGCCTGTCAAATCTTTTAGTTTTCCCAATTCCTCACGCCTTCCCCTTTTCATCATGCCACCGCAGTCCACGCGCCCTATATAAAGGCTCAAAATGCTCATCAAAAAAGCTGTATCCCGCCCCGTCGATGCCGAAGATGTATCCGTAATCCTCCTGCTCATAGATCCGGAATCCGCAGTCCGCCATCTTCTGCAAGCCGCCATTCTCCAGCCAATCCTCATCCGACGAGTCCCCAAAGGCCCACATCGTCCCCCACATGGGCAGGTAATCGTCGCGCCGGACCTCAAACACGTCTCGTTCCGCCTGAATTTCCTCGCCATCGTCCATCGCGACGGTATACAGGCCGGTCTCCTCGTCATAGCCCGTGATTTCGCCGACCCCGCTGTGCTCTCCGTCATACAGATCCACCCGGTCATACAGACTGGCGGGTGTGATCTCCTGCAATTCGTCCGAGTTTGCTTCCAGCAGCTTCTCCACAATCCCAATCGGAATCCGGCTGAACTCGCCCACCCATTTCTGCGTTGCTTCCCGAATCGTCATTCTCGCGGTACACATTTTATAGCTCCTCCTCCTGCTGCACCATGTCCTTCAGGTAATATTTCTTGTCGATATAGATGTACTCGCCGTCCTCATCGACGCGAATCCGCATAGGCGGCCGGTTCCTCAGCGGCGGTTTTGGAATCCCATTCGTGCGCACCGTCACGGCCATATTCATTTGATCGTTCAGTCGCAGGCCTCGCATTGCAACGCCCCGCACAGACCAATGGTACCAGGTGAATTTCATTTGTTCCCTCCGTTCCATTTCTGTGCACGCTCGGCAACGTACTTGGATTTGCGACCGGCGGTTTTGCGCACCGGCTCGGATTCGTCGTCGCCGTTCCGTTCCGCCTCTGCTTCTTCTCGCAGAACCTTCTGCACCGCCGCCAGCACCTCCTGATCGTTACGCAACTGCGGCTGCGGGATAGATGCGTTTTCTTCATCCACCAACTGCATAACTACGCGCTTCCCATAAGCATGGGCAATTTTCGCGATCAATTCCAGCCGCGGCACCCGGCCCCCATTTTCGAAGTCGCTCAAGTTTGTATACGGCACGCCCACTCGGGTCTCCACTTGGCGTCGGCTCAGCCCTGCCTCTTTGCGGGCCTCAACCAGCATGTCGCGCACTTCCTGTTCGATGTCGTAACCGATTCCCTTGTCCAGAATCATCCACAGCAGATTCGACAGATCGCGTGTGGTTGCGTTTTTACGGGCAACGCGGGATGCAATTTCCGCCGCTGTCAAAGCTCTATTTACCTGCATCTTCAGCTTCCTCCTCGTTCATATACTCCACTTCCGCTCCCCAGGCCTGTCCGACCAACCCGTACACTTCGTCCACCCCATACCTGTACAGGCACACGTCCGGCGTGATTTCGTGCGCCAGCTCTATCGGCAGCACCACGTCACGCTCCAGTTCCAGATCCAACGTCGACCCGGCTCCGCTCCAGGGATCGAACAGCCCGCACACCGCATCCTTCTCGATCCGCAGCGCGCCCCTGTGCTTCGCTTGTATCCAATTTTCCCGCACCTCGATCCACTGCCCCAGCGTCATGGTGCAAAGGAACGTCAGCACATTGATGCTGCTCGCCTCGTTTTCCACTTCCCGCACCAGCGACTCCAGGAACGCGCTCCTCGTTTCCTCCCCCTTCAGAGCCGCTATCACATAGTCCTTGCAATACCCCTGCTGTCCCGCCAGCCAGAAGATGCTGGCCTCCGCGTGCGCCTCGTCCGGGTCGCACCCACCCCAGGCCGGCGCAATGTTATTGCAGATAAAATCATAGTTCGCATCGCCCGTATCGACCAGAATGTCCATGTGGATCTCCTGGTCCAGGAAGTGCTGCTCGGGCAGCCGCACCTCCACCATTTCCGTGAGAAACTCCCAGGCCGTCTCGTGCTCGATTTCCAAATCGTCCGAGCACTTTGACGCCAGGTTAAACCATGCTTGATCCACTTCGTCTGCATACGCGTCGTTCAGCCAGTCATAGAAGGCTTCCCGGGGATCGTCGCTGTCGGCAATGGCCTGCAAATCACGCTTATCCAGCTCATCCCGATAGTCCGCGAAGAGCTCTGTATAGAAGCACCCGCCTTCTTCCTCAACGCCCCACTGTTCCCGCAGCCAGGCCGCGATTCTGGTTTCCAATTCCTGGTCCAACATACTCGTTTTCCTCTCTTGCTGAGTCAGATTGCAAACGGCGCCTTACGGCGCGCAAGGCTCGACTATGCGAATCTCATATTGCGAATTGCGCGCAATGCCCGCTGCCCCAGTTTGCCGTGACCCTCCGAGAATTCGGCCGGCCCGTAATGCGGATTCCCTCGCCGAGCACCTCCGCGATGTACAGGCCTTCGATGTGCTGGAAGCGAATGGCCAGGCCCGCGAACTTCCGGGCGATGATGGTTTCAAAATAGTTGCGAGACATAATTACACGCTCCTTTTCATTTTATGGGGAAAGAAAAGCTCCGGTTCCTTACCGGGGCAGCTTAGAACGGCAGCGGGGCCAGTACCAGCGCCATTGCGGGCCGATTGTCTTCCGTCTTGTCCAGCAACTCAAATACGTCGCCGTTCGCATCATACTCCACCGCAAAATACTTGCGGCACTCCGGCACAATCTGCTCCAGCAGAAATTCCTCCTCCGTTCCGTCCTCCAGTTCCACGTCCTCGATATGATAGCTCTCATTCCAAACCCAACGGTCGTCGTACCACAGGGCGTCTACTTGCCGCAGTTCATAATCGTATTTCATCGCTGTGCCTCCTTTGGTCCCAAAGCCGTCTATTCCTCTGCCTCTCCGAATACCGCCTCATACTCGTCCGCATCCAAATGCTCTTCCGCCCACGCCTTCGCCTCGTCCACCGTCAGGGGCTGGATTTCCTCGCCATAGCCCCACTCGTTGTTGCCGTAAGCAACGCCGTACTTGCTCATCGGGCCGCCTTCCCCGTACAGAAAAAACTCGCCCGTGCGCTTGCGGTAGAGGGTTTCGGAGCAGGTGCCGAACCCCGAAATTCCGTTCCAATAGTTGCCCACCATGCGCGCCGTTTCCGTTTTTCACATCAACCAGCACATCGGTCATTTCTGCTATT